>Ga0194037_1000059_pt1 | contig 76337 bp, 61 predicted proteins | sample JunL306m_MetaG_FD_148653 | JGI IMG/M metagenome (GOLD analysis project Ga0194037, IMG submission 148653) | Anoxic zone freshwater microbial communities from boreal shield lake in IISD Experimental Lakes Area, Ontario, Canada - Jun2016-L304-6m | ecosystem: Environmental > Aquatic > Freshwater >...
CGCCTCAAGCGCCACCTTGGCCTTAAAGTCACTGCTGAAAATTTTTCGTGTCTTTTTTGTCATTACCTGCTCCTTTTGGGGCAAGTTAACAACTTAAACCACTGTCTAAAAACCGGGGTCCACTATAGCCATCGTATCGAGCCCGTTGATGCTGAGAGTAAAAAAATTATATTTATGAGGTTTTATTGTTTGTATTTTATTGATTTAACGGTTTTGTAACAATTTCTTTGGAGTTGCTTTTCTATCTTTTTTCCAAAATAGGTGATTTGATTTTTTTGAATCGGCCTTTAGTTAAATCTGAACACACTTAATCCGGAGATAAACCCTTGTCTTTTGTTCCATCGAAAGTTTTCTTCACTAAAGGTGTGGGAAGACACAAAGAGTATCTCTCCTCATTTGAGCTAGCACTGAGAGATGCAAGAATTGAGAAGTGTAACTTGGTGACAGTATCCAGTATTTTTCCGCCACACTGTGAACGTATCAGTGTTGAAGAGGGGCTTACGTTGCTCTCGCCGGGTCAGATTACCTTTGCAGTTATGGCTCGTAACTCAACCAATGAGTACAATCGTCTTATTGCTGCTTCGGTTGGTGTTGCTATTCCTGCCGATGAAACCCAGTATGGTTATCTTTCTGAACACCATCCTTATGGTGAGTCAGAAGAACAGTCTGGTGAATATGCTGAAGACCTTGCAGCAACGATGCTTGCAACGACTCTTGGTATCGAGTTTGACCCAAACAAAGACTGGGATGAACGGGAGGGGATATACAAAATGAGCCACAAAATTATTAATTCTTACAACATTACTGCAACAGCTGAGGGCGAAAACGGTCTCTGGACAACGGTTATTTCGTGCGCAGTACTTCTGCCGTAATGAGTGTCGTCATCTTTTATGAACGGCACAGCACAGCGTTGCTTTTACCCTATTTAATTAACTATTATGGTCTGAAGGAGATTATCACCATGAAGAAGAATGCCGAACATGTAACTTTTGCAGATGTTATGGGTTGTTGTGATGCAAAAGAGCATATTGATTGTTCAAACAGAGGATTAACCTCACTTTTGGGTTGTCCGGAAAAAGTAAAGGATTTCAATTGTTCAGGGAACAAACTCACCACTCTTGAGGGAGCGCCAAAAAAGGTGAAGGGTGATTTCAACTGTTCAGCCAATCTGTTGACATCTCTCAAGGGGGCGCCCGAAGAGATTCATGGTGATTTTGATTGTTCAAACAACCAACTTATATCACTGGCAGGCTGTCCGGTGTTTATTATGGGCGATTTTTCCTGTGCAGGAAACAAGTTGACCTCATTGAAAGGTGATGGTGATGGCGCAACTCTTCCTGCTTGTCCTGAAGTTGTCGAGGGTGATTTTAACTGTTCAGGAAACGGTTTGACGAATCTTGACGGAGCCCCACGTATTGTGGGCAGTGATTTTGATTGTTCAGATAATCTCCTTGTGACACTTCATGGGTCACCGAAAAAAATTCGTGGTGATTTTGATTGTTCAAATAATCAACTCGTTACGTTGTCAGGTTCTCCTGACTACATCTCCGGTAGTTTTTCATGCGCAGGAAACCTTTTGACCTCGCTTAAAGGGGGAGCAAAAGAGGTTTCAGGAAACTTCGATTGTTCGGCAAACCAATTGAACTCTCTTCTCTGGGCGCAAAAAAAGGTTAACGGTATTTTTAATTGTTCAGCAAATCAGTTGGTATCGCTGAAAGGTTCTCCGGAAGAGGTTGTGGCTTTTTTCTGTTCCGGCAACCAACTTGGCTCACTCAAGTGGGCTCCTGAAAAGGTCAAGGGGACTTTTGATTGTTCAGGTAACAAGCTGATTTCTCTTGATGGCGCTCCTAAACGAGTGAAGGGTGATTTTAATTGTTCAGAAAATCAGCTATCAGCTTTGGACGGGACGTTAAAGAAGGTAGGTGGAGATTTTATTTGTAGCAATAATGCCACAGATTTTGATGACAAAAAGGTTCGGGAAGCCTGCCATGTTAAAGGGAACAGTATCACATAAGCTCCTAAATAAATTTTGCTTTTTAGTAACCTAAGCTAATAATTTATTGAGTTTTAACAGCTTTATTTGATGCCTGTTATTTATGCGCTCTGCGTGTATTCGTCCAGTAGATAGACATTAAACCAGTCTACATGGTCTCCTAATTTCATAGTATTTAGTTCAGCTTCTATGGCCTCTTTGCTGCGTAATGATTGCATAGAAATCTGCCTTGGAGTAAAGTTCCATTCCCCTCCGAGCGTACCGGCATCGTTTATTATCGCTGTTTTTACTCGACCATCTAACGCATAGGCTATTGCATAAACAGCATGTTTGTCGTATATGAAATCATTATAATTGTTTGTTACGTTTTTTAAAATTTTATGTTTACCAAGCTTTTTTCCTATGGGTTGTGAAAAATTCAATGTTTGGCATTTGATTGTGCTATGTGCCAGTTCAAGATAAATTGTTGTTTTTTCTATCATTGAATTATCAAGTTCAAATTTTTTTCCATCTGAAAGCAGAAATGAATATGGCGGAATTTCAACTATAGCGGATTGATGTGCTTTAACAATTAATGGAGGACTGCATTTTTTTAATTTTAATAAAAACTCTTCATCATTTGTCAAAGCATAAATTGAATAGATAACGATAGTACGATCTTTCATGTTTCTGAAATCAATATATTTGATGCAAAAGGGCGCAATCGGGTCGCTTCCATAGGATATTCTCGCACTTACTTTTGTTCCAATTTTTTGCAAACCAAGATAGAGAGAAATTGGGAAGATAAGCAAGCCGGGTACAATTTTAAGAAACTCCTGAAAAGAAAAAAAATATGCGGACATTGTGCAATATGTTTCTGATAGCCATTTACTCAATAGTATTCCCATAATTTTATTTTCAGCTAAGTTAGCCGGTCAGGCATAGAGTATTTGTCATCAATCTTTCTTTCCCGGGTTTTCAAGGCTCAATATCCCAGCATCTTCTTTATAGGCGAAAAGCTCGGCATAGCGCCCCCATTCGATGGCGACAAGCAAGACTCTTTCTGCCTCCTCTTCACTGAAAAAGTCTTCGAGTTCACGCAAAAAGCGTTCTTCAGGAGCACGATTTCCCGGGCGGTCGTCAATAACATGGCGTATGTGAGCAACAAGGGCAACGCGCTGGATTACAAGTCCAGCAAAAATAATTTTGCGTTGGAGGATGTCGGCATCAACGTAGTTTTTGCCGAATCTTGTCAGCTCCACATCCCCTTCCTCTGTACGGGCAAGCGAAAGGATTTCGAGTGCTTCCAAAAGGGGAAACAGCTCCTCAATGCCAAATCCCATCTGGTCAGCCAACTCAGGAAGATCAGCTCTACCATTATAAAGTTCACCGGCCAATGCCTCCATCAATCCTGCCAACTGATTGATGGGAGCCTCAGGCAGACGGTATGAAAGGGGAACAGTCTCACTCTTGCTGGCAGCATTGCGTGGTCGTTTTGTCATAAGTTCGTACACATCATCAACGAGTTTCCTGAATATTGGTGATTCTCGGTCGCGTGGGTGTGCAAGGGGAATTTGAATCTCGGAAAGAATGGTACCCGGATTGGTGCCAAGAATCACAATCCGGTTTGCAAGCAAAACCGCCTCTTCAATGTTATGCGATACCAGCAAAATTGCTTTGGTTGGAATTCGCCGTTCCAGCCAGAGTTCAATCAGATCTGTTCGAAGGGTTTCTGCTGTAAGCACATCAAGCGCAGAAAAGGCTTCATCCATCAGCAGTATTGTTGGTTCAACCACCAACGCACGGGCAAAGCCAACCCGCTGTCGCATTCCGCCGGACAGCTCTTTGGGATAAGCTGATTCGAAGCCATCCAAACCAATAAGATCAATAGCCGCTAAAGCTCTGCGCCCTCTTTCGGCTTGTGGAATTCCTAACGCCTTCAACCCCAGTTCTACATTTTCCAGAACGGTAAACCATGGAAAAAGAGCAAAGGTTTGAAAAACCATTGCCAGCCCTTTTACCGCTCCAGTCACAATTTTTCCTTTGTAGAGCACCTCTCCACTGACTGGTTGGGCAAGCCCGGAAATGATGCGGAGCAGTGTAGATTTTCCAGAACCTGAACGTCCCAGAAGCGCAACAATCTCTCCCTCTTTCATGGTCAGGTTTACTTTGTCGAGAACAAGGTGCTCTTCGCCTCCTGTTTTTTTGAATGACTTGCAAATATTTTTCAGTACAAGGAGACTCGTTTCCATAAGTATTCTATCTAATCCAGACGATAGCGAGTTTGGGAAATGGTGTAAAGGCGCCTCCAAAAGAGACGGTTAAAAAGTACGACGTAGAGGCTCATGACAGCGATTCCTAAAACGATATGCGGGTAGTCCCCCTTGCCGCTCCATTGTGCGATATAGGAGCCGAGACCAGTAGCGATCAGTTTTGTTGAGCCCCAGCTTACCACTTCGGCCACAATACTGGCATTCCATGTTCCTCCTGATGCTGTAACTAGGCCAGTGAGTAATGATGGAAGAATCGCCGGAAGCAAGAGGTACTTCCAGAGTCTCCATCCTGAAAGCCCCAGGTTTTTGGCGGCTTCAATCAGATCGTTTGGAATGGCCGATGCTCCGGCAATGACATTAAAAAGGATATACCATTGGGTGCCGAGAATCATGAGGGGCGCACACCAGATTTCGGGCGAGAGGTGGTAGCGAACCATCAGAAAAATGGCGACAGGAAAAAGGAGGTTTGCCGGAAAGGCTGCCAGGAACTGGGCCAGAGGCTGAACTCTTGTCGCCCAGCGAGGGTGGAGGCCGATAAGAACTCCAAGTGGAACCCAAAGCAGACATGCCAGAAGCAGCAAAATGACCACACGGGTGAGGGTGATGAAACCCAGCATGAAAACATTTATAATTTCTGAACGATCAACGCCGCCAATGACAAAGTTAACGAGCATCAAGAAGCCGAAGAGTATTGAGACCACCAGAAAGGCATACCAGATAATGCTCTCTACCTTCATGAAACGATGAGACGTTGTTCGTGAGGTAAGGGTAAGCGGTGGTAATTTCGGAACTCTTTCCATCAAGTTGTGTGATAGGGTAGTCATCTTTTGCACGCAGCGCCGGAGAAAATAGGCACGCTGAAACAGGGTGAGAACCCAGGATACAGGCGGGTTTTCACTCTCGGATAATTCAACTTTGAATTTTTCTGCCCATGCCACCATCGGACGAAAAAGTAGCTGGTCATACAGAAGAATGACAATCAGCATAGTCAGAAGAGCAAAACCGATTGCTGAAAGCTTTTTATCCTGAATAGCCAGTGCGACATAAGAGCCAATTCCGGGGAGTGTTACCGAGGTTTTTCCCACCGTAATTGCTTCGGAGGCCACAACAAAAAACCATCCACCTGAAACCGACATCATGGTATTCCAGATCAGGTTTGGTGTCGCATAAGGAGCTTCAAGTTTCCAGAATTTTTGCCAGGGTGAAAGTCCAAATAGTTGAGAAGCCTCCTTAAGCTCTTTTGGAACAACTTTCAGAGACTGATAAAAACTGAAAGCCATGTTCCATGCCTGGGAGGTAAAGATTGCAAAGATTGATGCCATTTCGACACCAAGAAGGTTTCCTGGAAATAAAGCGATGAACCCTGTGACTGTGATTGAGAGAAAGCCAAGGACGGGTACCGATTGAAGTATGTCGAGAAGTGGTACCATAAGTGCTTCTGCACGCAAACTTTTTGCGGCCACTGTGGCGTAGGTAAAGGTAAACACTAGCGAGCAAAGGAGCGCACAAATCATTCGGACGACGGTACGCATGGCATAGAAGGGCAGGTATTCCAGATTCAGAGAGAGCGGAATTGAGTCTCCCGGCGTATAAGGTATTGCCATCTGACGGCTACCCAATGCCAAAAAGACAACCAGCCCCATAACGAGCATAAAGGCTGATGCGTCCCAGAGGTTTGGAGCACTTTTTTTGATCTTGTTTTCTGTCATTGCACTTCGTGTAGCCACAACGTTGAATTTTTCCTTAGGTTATTACGGAACCATTCTGTTTGTTGACGCATGTTTTCGAGAGTGAATGGTGAGCCACGAAACGGGGATTCAGTGTTGGGTATTTATGAAAACTTATACACATAATTGTTGAGCTTCTGTTAAAGATATGTTAAGAAATGGTAACAAATTGCAGGTATGAGTGCCGCCATGGACTGTTGAAAAAACGGTTACGGATTTTACTGTTACATTAATCCCTGTCCATAGTTGATTGGATCACTCTTTAAATTATCTGTTTATGTCAGAACCAATGCTGCTTGTTGTTGAGGATGACCTGGATTTGGCTCATCTGCTGGAGTATAACCTCTCTCGAGCAGGTTATAAGTCCTGTCTGTCGCCGACGGCAGAAGAGGCGCTTGAGCTGCTTTTTCAAAAAAGTTTTGATCTTGTACTGCTCGATATCATGCTGCCGGGGATGGATGGATTTGAACTATGCCGGATAATCAGGCAGCATCAACTCTACAAAGATATTCCTATTATCATGGTGACGGCCAAAGGGGAGGAGATCGACCGAATTCTCGGCTTTGAGTTGGGTATTGATGATTATGTTGTCAAGCCGTTTAGTCCGAGAGAGTTAAATCTCCGTATTCGCGCCATTCTTAAAAGGGAGAGGCGTCGGGGTGGGACGATGCAGGAGATACTCAGCAGCGGAGGAGTTGCTGTTGATCTGAGCCGTCATATTGTTTCTCTTGACGGAAGGGAACTTGTTTTTACACTGATGGAGTTCAAACTGCTCGTTGCGCTGCTTAAAAGAAAGGGTGAGGCACAGTCACGTGAGAGCCTGCTCAGCGATGTCTGGGATATTGATAAGAGCATCAGCACCCGAACTATTGATACGCACATAACAAGGATTCGAGAGAAGCTTGGAGAGAGCGGCAGTATCATCAAAACGGTCAGGGGTTTTGGTTATAAGCTTGATGAGATGGAGGGGTGATGGATATTGTCTCTCTCTTTCTGAGGTCATATATTGTCCGAAACAAAAAATCATGATGTATGGAAAACAGTTGCTCCAAAAAGAGAGAGGGATGTTTATAAACGAAAAGTTGGCAGGTGTGCTCAGGGTGGTTGCAATCTTCGAAGTGTGCAAGGCTCTTCTCGTCCTCTTTTCAGCGGTAGCTCTTGTTGTGCTGATACACCAGCATATTCAGATCTCTGCCGAGCAACTGGTGGTGCATTTACATCTTAACCCAGCCCATCATTTTCCAAAAAAGTTTATAGCGTTGGCGGGTACTTTGACGGAGAGCAGGATGCGTATTCTTCTCATTTTTGCATTACTTTATTCGTCAATACGTATTATCGAGGCTTACGGGCTATGGTTTGCCCAGCGATGGGCAGAGTGGGTTGCGTTGCTTAGTGGCGGCATCTATTTGCCGTTTGAACTGTATGAACTTACCAAAGGTTTTACCTGGTTTAAGGTTATTTTGCTATCAATCAATATTGTCGTTGTGTTGTATATGGCCGTGATGCTCGCACCAGAGAAGAAGGAAATAAAGACTTGAGAGGATATGGCCGGAATGTTCACCAGGGGGGAACAGCATAGCCTTATGACTGATCAGGAGCTGGTTGCCGGGGCTATAGCTGATAAACAGGCATTTGCTGCCATAGTCCTTCGCTATGAGGCACCTCTGTTGAGGTATATCATTCGTTTAGGGTGCAAGGACTCTTTTGCCGCAGAGGATTTGCTGCAGGAGATATTTATCAAGACCTACATTCATCTTAATGAATATGACCCCTTTCTCCAGTTTTCATCATGGATATACAGAATCGCCCATAATGAAATAGTCAGTTATTTTAGAAAGGAAAAGCGGCGCCCGAGCGTACTATCCAAGGACGAGCTGCTTTCTCTTTTTGAAAATATTTCTGATGATGGGGATCAGCTTACTCATGAGACACTGCAACATAGCGCAAAGGAGATACAGGGCGCTCTTGATCGGCTTGAGCCGAAGTACAGGGATGTTATCGTTTTAAAATTTTTTGAAGAAAAAAGTTATGAAGAGATATCGGATATTCTGCTTATTCCTCAAGGTACCGTAGCCACCCTGATCAACCGGTCCAAGAAAAAAATAAAAATTTATTTAGAAAACAGTTATCAATAAATGAGTATGGAAGATGGGAGATCTCTGCCTGTTCTGGAGGAGATAGAAAAAAGGCACGCGGTGCTTATTCCTCGTTGGCGTATTTTCCTTAAAAGGTTCAGTTTTTGGATGCTTGCCTCTATTTCTGTGCTGACAGGCAGCATGGCTATGGCAACGGCTCTCTATGTTTTCTTTGATAATGATTTTACGGTTGATCACGATAATATCCATCAGTTGTTTCTTGAACAACCCTTTCTTGCCGATATTATTTCAAGCATCCCCTATGTGTGGTTGATTGCGCTTGGGCTGTTTACCCTGGTTGCTTTTTTTGGATTTCGCCATACAAAAAAAGGATATCGCCATTCTGCTCCAAAAGTTATAGCCAGTTCACTTTTTGCAAGCCTTCTGCTGAGTGTTTGTCTCAATGCACTTGATGTCGGCGGGTATATTCACCGTTATCTGGTTGAAAATGTTCATGTGTACAATAACCTGGTCTTTGCCAATGAACAGCGTTGGACGAATTCACAAAAAGGATTGCTTGGAGGAAAGGTTATTTTTGTTGATAAAAGCAATTCTTTTATTACGTTAAGAGATTTTAGAAAGGGTTTGTGGCGCGTTGAAATTGCGAAGGCAGAGGTACATCCGAAAACACGGATTTTTCCTGGTCGTTTTCTAAAAATTACAGGCATTAAAACCGGAAAAAGGACATTTGAGGCCATTTCAATACAGAATTGGGATAGAAAATTTCATAAACGTAAAATAGCGCCATCAAAAATTGTCCCTGTGGAGAACAAAGCGGAAGTCAACAGTATCTGATGACAGTATTCTACATTGTTGGTGCCTCCCTGTCAGAATACGTTTTAATGCCCCCTCTTGCGGAGGGGGATTTTTGATTTATAGCTGTAAAGTATTAAGTTAATGGCAATGCTCTCTGGTAACAAGCAACAAGCAACAACCATCACCAAAACAATGACCTCACTCTCTTCAAGAACATCAAGCCTCTTTGGCAGCACTTTTCTCGCGGCGGCGCTTGCCTTGCCTTCGGTTCAGTTCGCATACGCTGATACTCCTCCTGAGCGGAGTGTTGTCAGCTTCAAATATCTTAATTTCAAGGACAGTCGTTCAAATTATATCGATCCGACGGCTGCACCCAATACCGGAGGTGGTGACGATGGTCGATCGGGCGCATCAGGTGGCGGTGGTATTCAGGCTTATACGTTCAGGGGAGTGGTGCCTTTTGCTCAAGTGTGGTCCGTAGGGACATCGTTTACCTACGATTCGGTCTCTGGTGCATCACCGACCTACCACACCTCTGGATTGACACCGATGAAAGATTCACGCAAGGCTGTTGATGTTCAGCTTACAAGATACTTTTCTCATGCAAACGTCGTTCTTGGAACAAGCTATTCTGGCGAATCAGATTATGTCTCCCGCACACTCTCTCTCCAGGGGAGCCTGGAGACGGCTGATAAAAATACAACGTTTACTGTTGGAGGCAGTCTGACCGATGATACGATTGATCTGATTAATCTGACGAAGACCGTGCCAGGTACCAACCCCTCTAATCTTTTTGCTCAAAAGGTTGTTCCTGTCAAAACCGGCTTTACTGACACAAAAAAAATTGTGGCTGGCCTGGTTGGGGTGACAAGGGTGTTGACAACCAGTGATATTGTGCAGTTGAATGTTGGATACTCTCAGGGGAGTGGGTATTACAGTGACCCTTACAAGTTTGTCGATAACAGACCTCGGGAGCGCAACAGTACCACCGCGCTGGCTCGATGGAACCACCATTTCAAGGAGAGCTTTACTGATGGAACGGCTCGCATCTCTTACCGCTACTACCGAGATACTTTTGGCATCAAGGCACACACCTTTGATGTTGAATATGTCCATCCGTTGCCGGGCGATTGGTCGGTGATGCCCCTGATTCGCTATTACTCACAGAATGCGGCCGATTTTTATGTTCCAGTTAATCTGTCGATAGAGAGTACAACTCCGGGGGTGATAACAGAAACCCCTCGACCGGCAGGTGCAGTTTACTATACTGAAGATCAGCGACTTGCCGCTTTTGGCGCTCTCACCTTCGGCTTAAAGGTGACCAAAAAAATAGATGAAGACTGGTCTGCAGATGTGAAGTTTGAGTACTATGAGCAACGGACAGGCTGGAGCCTCTCGTCCGGGAAGGATAGTGCCCTGGAGCCTTATAGCGCTACCAGTATTCAGGTTGGGGTATCAAGGGCATTTTAGCCGTTGGGCTCTTGGTTGAAGAAGCTTTCAATGCCCTCGACTATGATGGCTGTGGCACCGATATTCTGCTCAACAAATTTTCCTGCAGATTTTCCGATGTTTTCCCTCTGTTGAGTATCATGGATCAGAGTGCCAAGGGCAGTGCCTAACTCTTTTTGATCATGAATTACGGTTGCTCCTCCTGCCGCCACGAGCCCCTCGGCATCAGGGGAGTTATGGTAGCGGGGCCCAAAGAGTACCGGAATGTGATAGACTGCAGCTTCAAGGGTGTTATGCACATTGACCCCAAAGCCTCCTCCAACATAGGCAATTGATGCCACTGAATAGAGTTCCACCAGATACCCTGTCTGGTCGATAACCAGTATCTGTTTTTCAGGATTAAAGCTGCCATTCATGGCCGATACCGGTGTATAAGCAAGGGAGCGACTGTCCAGTTCGCGGTAGAGTCGTGCCATGTTTTCAGGGTTGACCTGATGAGGGACCAGAACCAAAGATACACTCTCACCAAGAGCCTTCCAGGCAGGAAGAAGAAGCATCTCATCCTGCTCCCAGACACTGCCGGCGACCAGTACCATGCGCTTATGGTAGAGGCTTCTGATGTGATCTACACCGTCGCTGTTTCTGCTTCTTTGCCAGACCTGGTCAAACCTCGGATCACCGGCAGTTTCAGCATATTCGCATCTGAATTTTTCCCGAAAAGCAAGTGTATCCTTTGGCGATGCAGTAAAGATTTTGTTAAAAAGGTGAAAAATGTTCTGGTAAAACCCTTTCAAAGCCGGGTTAAAGTAAGGGGCATGCTTCTGGAGGACGGCTGCTGCAAGAATCAGCTTTACCCCTGCTTTTTTTGCTTCGAGAAGGTGGTTTGGCCAGAAATCGTATCGCATGAGCAGCAGCACGTCAGGCTTGAGCAATGCAACCAGTTTTTTTGCATTGTGGCGGGTGTCTGCCGGTAGATAGAAGACTGCGGTAGCATCAGGATAGTTTTTTCTTGCGTTGTACCCGGAATCTGAGAGAAAGGAGACAAACAGGGTAAGTTCGGGATGTCGCTCCTTCATGGTCGCTATAACTGGACGCGCTTGCTCAAACTCACCAACAGAGGATGCGTGAACCCATAATCTGAACGTTGATGATGATGATTGTTGGTCGATAGTGAGTTCAAGCTCTTCGAAAAGTGTTTTTCGGACACTGAAAAACGTTCTGACTTTAGGGTTCCATGAGCTGATAAGCTTTGCGATTCCAAGAACAACAGGGAAGAGAGTGGTGTAGAGAAAAACGGTGAAACTGCTCATATTGGCCTTCATGCGGGTTAATTTGAGTTGAAAAGTAAGAAAAAAGCAGGAAGGGCCACCTCTCAAATATTCAGGAGTTGCCTTTAAAAAATAAATTCGTCTTTTACAAAGAAAAATGGTACTATGGGATCGTTTTAATGCGTGGTGAATATGCTAAGAAAGGACGCTTGCAAAATTTATAGTTGTTGAGACTATGGTGATTTTCTGCGTTTGTGACGATACGATGGCCTTCGGCTTTGCCGGAAGATGCCCCGATGTTTTCGGTTGATGAGAACTCTTCTTCATTTTTTTCTTTCCTGCATTGCTGCCACTCGCGCCTCAAGCGAGGCTTTTTTATCAATGATCTGGAAAGGGAAACATACTCTATGAAAGAACAGCAACTTTTGCCTCAAGATTTTACCGCCCTTCAACTTGCCGAACCGCTCATGAGAGCGCTCCAGGAGGTGGGCTACGAAAACCCGACACCTATTCAGGCTCAGACAATTCCTCTTATTCTCGAAGGTCGTGATGTTCTTGGGCAGGCTCAGACCGGCACAGGAAAAACGGCTGCATTTGCTTTACCCATACTCTCCAATATAAATCTTGAACTGGCAGAGCCACAGGCACTGGTGCTTGCCCCTACACGGGAGCTTGCTATACAGGTTGCGGAGGCTTTTCAGCGTTATGCCGAATATCTTAAGGGCTTTCATGTAGTTCCAATTTATGGAGGACAGGATTATGGTATTCAGCTTCGCATGTTGAGAAGGGGAGTGCATGTTATTGTTGGAACACCCGGTCGTGTCATGGATCATATACGTCGCGGCACACTTAATCTTAACACTCTCAAATGTCTGGTGCTTGACGAGGCTGATGAGATGCTTCGCATGGGATTTATTGACGATGTTGAGTGGATTCTTGAGCAGACCCCCAAAAGTCGTCAGGTTGCCCTTTTTTCGGCAACCATGCCACCCCCGATTCGCCGCATTGCTCAAAAGTATCTGAATAATCCTGCAGAGGTGACCATACAGAACAAGACAACGACGGTCGATACTATTCGTCAGCGCTACTGGATCGTTGGTGGCAGCCACAAGATCGATATTCTTACGAGAATTCTTGAGGTGGAGCCATTCGACGGTATACTTATTTTTGTGCGAACGAAAACCATGACGATTGAGCTTGCCGAAAAGCTTCAGGCGAGGGGATATGGTGCCGCCGCCCTGAATGGTGATATGCCCCAGAGTCAGCGCGAGCGTACCGTCGAGCAGCTCAAGAGCGGCGTGTTGAGTATTGTGATAGCCACTGATGTTGCGGCTCGCGGTCTCGATGTTGAGCGTATCAGCCATGTCATCAACTACGATATTCCATCCGATACCGAGTCCTATGTTCACCGGATTGGTCGAACAGGTCGAGCCGGGCGTGCAGGAGATGCCATTTTGTTTGTTTCCCCGAGAGAGAAAAACATGCTCTACTCTATTGAACGGGCAACACACAGTCGTATTGAGCTGATGGTGCTACCGACCACAGAGGTAATCAACAACAAGAGGATTGCAAAGTTTAATCAGCGCATAACCGACAGGATTGCGGCTGAAGAGCTTGGCTTTTTCACCAATCTTATTGAGCAGTATTGTCAGGAACATGATGTGCCTGTGCTCGATGCTGCTGCCGCGCTTGCCGCAATTGTGCAGGGTGAAACCCCCCTTCTTTTGTCGAACAAGCCAGAGAAATCCCGATTTCACGAAGAGAGGGAAGGCGCTGGCAGCAGGGAGCGCGGTTTCGACAAGGATCGGGGCTCTGACCGTGATCGCGGGCCGGTAAAAAAGAGAGGAAAGGGTGAATCCTATGGCGACGAGGGGAAGGAGCGATACCGTCTTGAGGTAGGCAGTGAGCATGGAGTCAAGGCGGGCAATATTCTCGGTGCTATTTTGAATGAAGTTGGACTTGATCCCGAGTCGGTGGGCCATATCTCCATCAACGAAGGGTACAGTACTGTTGAGCTGCCGCAGGGTATGCCCGATAATATCTTTCATGAGTTGAGAAAGGTGAGGGTCTGCGGGCGTCAGTTGCGGCTCTCCAAAATGGAAGATCAGGAGCGCGAGTCACCTTATGGCGCTAAAAAAAGTTTGAAAAAGCCTTATAAACCCGCCGGAAAAGATGGTGCATTTTTTACCGGTAATAAAAAGAAACGAAAGGGTTGATGTTGTTGCCCGCCTATTATGTTAGTTACATCATTCAGGGAGCTTGTCCCTATCCTTCAAACCGCAATTGGCCCGATGATTCTTATATCGGGCCTCGGTCTTCTTCTTCTTACCATGACGAACAGGCTCGGTCGCATTATCGACCGCTCAAGGTCACTTCTTGATGATCTTGAGTCGTATCCAGAGGCTTATATTCTTAGGATCAACAAAGAGGTTGCCATTTTATGGAAGCGGGCCCGTTACATTCGCATCTCAATTTTGCTGGCATGCTTCACCTGTTTTGGAGCAAGCTGGCTTATTATTCTGCTTTTTCTCAGCGCACTGATTGATCTGAATTTGCCGATGTTGTTATCCGGTATCTTTATCGTCAGTATGCTTTGCCTGAGCAGTTCGTTGCTTTTTTTCTTTTTTGATGTCAATATGACGCTTTCGGCGTTAAAAATTGAGATGGAGAGCCACGACAAAAAGCGCCTTATCATTGAGACAATGGGTGGCTATCGATAGTTTTTTTAGCCTCTTGGATGAAATGTTCTGTGAACCTCCTTGAGGAATGATCGGTCGATGTGGGTGTAGATCTGGGTGGTGACGATGGAGCTGTGGCCAAGCATCTCCTGAACGGCACGCAGATCGGCCCCTCCCTCAAGAAGATGGGTGGCAAAGGTATGTCGGAGCGTGTGCGGACTGATTTTTTTTTCAATTCCGGCCGTAATGGCATATTTTCGAACCATATCGAAGAGTGCCATCCGCGATAATTTGACTCCGCGTGCATTGAGAAAAAGGTAGTCATCGGAGTTTTTCTGCACCAGTGACAGTCGTAGTTCAGTCTGGTACCGTTTGACCCACGAAAGAGCCGAATTGCCAACGGGCACCAGCCTCTCTTTTGACCCCTTGCCGAAAATCCTTATAAAACCAGCCTCAAGGTAGAGGTTGTGTTGCTGTATTGTGATCAGTTCAGTCACCCTTACCCCGGTTGCATAGAGAAGCTCCAGTATAGCCTTGTCTCTCTGAATGAATTTTCCCGGAGGGTGGTGGGTGAGTGGAGCATCAAGTAATCTCAGGGTTTCATCAATGGTGAGTACCGCGGGCAGATAGCGCGCCTGTTTTGGCTGCTGGATGGTTTCAGCAGGGTTGATGGCGAGAATTCTTTCTGTAACAAGAAATTTATGAAGTGAACGAATCGCCGAAATGTTTCTTGCCATTGAACTAGCTTCAAGCCCAAGTGCAGAGAGTTCTGTAATGAACTCCTTGATCTGTTCGGTCGTTATGGCTCCAAGTGCTCTCGCATGTTGTTGCATGAAGAGTAGATAGCGCTTGAGATCATTGCTGTAGGATGCCCTTGTGTGTATCGACAAGTTGCGCTCAATCAGCATTGCGTTGAGGAAATTCTCCAGCACTTTTCTGTATGGAAGGTCAAGTGCGTTCATTTTTTGCTGACTTTTTTATGAACCCGCTGACAGAATCCGCCGTCAAAACCACGATACTCTCCCGGCAGTGTGAGTATTTTTTCTTCAGGATCAGTGGTAAAATCGGGATTCCTCTCCAGAAACGCCTCAATCTGAAGACTATTCTCTTCGGGTTCGATCGAGCACGTTGCATAGACAAGCACCCCACCATCATCAAGTAATGCCGCTGCATGGTCAAGAAGGTCACTTTGGAGTTGCACGAGTTCTACAAGCATTTCCGGGCTCACTTTCCAGCGTAGTTCTGCCCGTCGGCCAAGGACGCCGGTGCCAGAGCATGGTGCATCAAGAAGAATGGCATCGGGGCGCTGATCCGGTATAAAACTTCTGGCATCGGCGGTTACTGTGGTAATCATGGTAATTCCGAGGGCTTTGGCATGGGCATCCAGTTTTAAAAGTTTTTGCTCATAGCGGTCAACCGCAAGAAGCTGTCCGCTGTTCTGCATCAGTTCTGCCAGAAAGGTGGCTTTGCCGCCGGGTGCTGAGCAGAGATCAAGCACTGTGGTGCCGGGTGCCGGATTGAGCAGAAGGCAGGCACGCCCCTGTGTCGGGTTCTGGACAGTGAGGAGGCCCCCACTTATTGCTGGTTCAAACGTGGTGAAATCCTTCGAGAGAAAAAAAGATTCAATGTTGCAGGTTTCGTATTTCACTTCGGCATCACTATTGGCAAAAAACTGCTCTGCTGATGCTTTCAGTCGATTGATTCTGAACCCCAGCAGTGGTGGTTGATTGTTATAGGTGAGGATGGCTCCGGTTTTTTCGGCTCCGAACGCTCTCATCCAGCGCTCAATCAGCCACTCTGGGTGCGAGTAGCGGATGGCAAGCTGCTTTTCAGGTTGCTCCTCGCTCAGCCATGCTTCAAGGGTCATGCTGTCCGGAGTGATTTTTCGAAGAACACCGTTGACCAGCTTCGACATCCGGTCGCCCTTGTACTTGCGGGCAAGTTTGACGCACTCGTTTACCGCCGCCCAGTCAGGGACTTTATTGAGGAACAGAATCTGATAAGCGCCGAGACGAAGAATATTTTTCAGGACAGATGCTGCCTTGTCGAGTTTGTGATGGTACACATGGCTGATAAGGTAATCAAGCTGGAGGCGTTGGCGCAGTACCCCGTTCACCAGCTCCGTTGCCAGCGCCCGATCAACACGGTTGAGCGCCGAGTGCTGAAGCTGTCGGTGGAGCAAGGTGTCGGAGTGCTCCTTTCCTGTTTCAAGTGACTGCAGAACAGTCAAGGCAAGTTCTCGTGCGGTGATCATCTGTAAAAATTAATAAACAGGGTTAAGTAAGCCGTGCTCTTCAGTGTGTTTGTAAAATACTATTCCCTGTTGTAGATTGTCCAAACTAAATGTTCTTTTCAAGATTTCAAGCTATCATCCAGAAAGGCGGAGGGACTGGCCCAGAGAAGCCTTGGCAACCATTATTCCACAATGATTGGTGCCAATTCCACCCCGGCAACGACCGGGAACGATGATGGTATGTACTCCTTGCTGAAGGTTCATACCTCACCTGTCTCTTTTTTTCCGCAGAATCACAGTTGTTTGCGCACTCCTGTAGTGATGGCATCACCCTCCAGGTGGTTTTTGAAAAGGCTTTTGCAAAACTGACAAGAGACGCATGAGAGCATATACCGAGTTTATTTCCGCAAAAACCAACTATGTTGAGCTTGGCGAACCCTATACCACTGAATCAGGAGGGATCCTTTCCTCATTGCGAATAGCATACCGAACCTGGGGAAAACTCAATGCAAAAAAAAATAATGTTATTCTTGTCTGTCAGGCGCTCACAGGATCTGCTGATGCCGATGCCTGGTGGGAAGGGATGTTTTCCGTCGGTGGAGCTTTTGATGAGACTCTTGATTTCATTATCTGTACAAATGTGCTTGGGAGCTGTTATGGCACAACAGGTCCTGCTTCAATCAATCCGGTGACAGGTCGTCATTATGGTCCCGATTTTCCCTTGATAACCATCCGCGATATGGTGCATGTTCAGCGTCTCTTGCTTGCCGGATTGGGTCTTGATCATCTCAAGCTTGTGGTTGGAGCCTCTCTTGGAGGAATGCAGGTGCTTGAGTGGGGGGTTCTTTATCCTGATGTGGCGCAAGCGTTGATGCCAATGGGAGCTTCAGGTCGCCACTCTGCATGGTGTATCGGGCAAAGTGAGGCGCAGCGACAGGCCATTTTTGCCGATCAACACTGGAATGATGGCTGGTATGATGCGGCTCTTCCGCCAACCAAAGGTCTTGCCGCAGCGAGGATGATGGCGATGTGTACCTATCGCAGCTTTGAGAATTTTCAGTCGCGTTTCGGACGATCAGTTCAGGATGGAAAAACTCAAAAAACCTTTAAGGTGGAGAGTTATCTGCATCATCAGGGGAGAAAGCTTGTTGAGCGCTTTGATGCCAACAGCTACATCACACTTACAAAAGCTATGGATATGCACGATCTCTCCAGGGGCAGGGGTGAGTACGAAGAGGTGTTGCGTTCCATGGAGTTACCGATTGAGATTCTCTCCATCAATTCCGATATTCTCTATCCAAAAGAGGAGCAGGAGGAGCTTGCCCGTCTTATGCCAAACTCAAGAATTCTTTATCTGGACGAGCCTTATGGTCACGATGCCTTTCTCATTGATGTTGCGACAGTGAGCGGTATGGTGAGGAGTTTTCTTGATCGTCTTGAACCATGATTTTCTGGATTTTTCGATTGTCATGATTTTTGCGGTTGGAAAATGATGCCTTTCAAGTAATCAGGTTGGTCAAGTAAATCAGGGTTCAGATAATTGGATGGGCGTATTGCCATACGTCCATCCAATTATAGGTATCCTCGAAACGCAGAAAAAGGGCGACATGCCGGGCTGGAGCTCGGCATGTCAAGGTTTTATATCTCCTCAAATCCGGTATAGCGCTGCAAGAGCTCCGGCACCTTGATATGCCCCTCAGGTGTCTGGTAGTGCTCAAGCAGGGATACCATCAGTCGCGAGGTTGCCAAACCTGAGCCATTCAGTGTGTGGACAAACTCCGGTTTTGATTTGCCGTCGGGCTTGAAACGGATGTTCGATCTTCTTGCCTGATAATCCTCAAAGTTTGAGCAGCTCGATGCCTCAAGATATTTCTGTTCTGCTGGTGACCAGACCTCAATGTCGTAACATTTTGTTGCGTTGGCGCTGATGTCGCCACTGCAGAGCAGCAGAACGCGATAGGGAATCTTCAGCGCCACGAGAATTGCTTCAGCGTGACTCCGAATCTCCTCGAGCGCTGCGTACGACTCCTCGGGTCGCGTAAACTTCACCATCTCAACCTTGTTGAACTGATGTACCCTGAGGAACCCGCGTGTATCCTTCCCATAACTTCCCGCTTCACGACGGAAACAGGCTGAGTAGGCTGCATAGGAGATTGGCAGGGTTGCAGTATCAAGCATCTCCCCCCGATGGAGGTTGGTCACAGGCACCTCAGCAGTTGGAATGGCATAGAGGTCATCTTCGCCGATGTGGTAAACCTGGTCAGCAAATTTCGGCCACTGCCCGGTGCCTCTCAGCGACTCCCTGTTTACCAGAAAAGGCGGAAAGACCTCGGTATAACCGTGACGCTCGGTGTGCATGTCAAGCATAAAGTTGATCAGAGCTCGTTCCAGACGGGCTCCTTTGCCAATGTACGCGGGGAATCCTGCGCCACTCACCTTTGCTCCACGTTCAAAGTCGAGAATACTGAGTGATTTGCCCAGTTCCAGATGGTTTTTTACAGGAAAGTCAAGGTCGTGAACAAAAGCGACGGGCTCTCCATAAATCTGGTTATCAGCAGCACTTCGTCCGGTTGGAACTGATGCGTGCAGTTTATTGGGGAGTGCCAGAAGGATATTCTCCATCTCTTCCTCAAACTGGCCGAGATCAGTGTCCACTTTGGCGAGTTCCATTCCTTCGACATCTGCTATTTTTCTGATTTCCTCTAACTCTAAGCCAAAAGATTTATCGCCTCTTTTTTTTCTTTCAGCAATTTCTTTTGACCGCTGATTTCGCAGGGATTTCAAATTGTCCGACTTTTTTACTAGTTCCTTTCGCTTATTATCCAGCGCAAGAAGCTCATTGACTTTTTGTATTTCGGAGGCAAGCTGCCGATTGTGCAGCATAGTCAGAACTTCATCTGGATTCTGGCGGATATAGTTAATATCAAGCATGATAAAAGATAGAATGGGTTATGCTGAAAGCAGTGACTTGACAATCTGCTGAACCTTGGCACCATCAGTTTGTCCTTTGAGCGCTTTCATCGCTTCAGCCATCACTTTGCCCATCTCCTTCATGGATGCCGCGCCTGTTGTCGTGATAATATTTGCTATTATTGTCGTTACCTCCTCGTCAGAGACTGGCGCAGGAAGATACTCCTCAAGCACGGCCAACTCTCTCTTCTCAGTTTCGGCAAGGTCAGGACGATTTCCTGCGGTGAACTGCTCAATGGCATCACGCCGTTTTTTGGCGAGACTCACCAGTACCTCCAGCTCCTGCTCTTCTGTCAGTATGGCAGTGCCGCCAACACGGATGGAGACCTCTTTTTCGAGCAGTGCTGCGCGAATGGAACGGATTGCATTGAGGCGGGTTTTATCACCGCTTTTCATCGAACTTTTCAGATCCTGATCTATCTTCTCTTTCAGACTCATAATGGTGTATGTTCAGCAATTTTATAATGTGAACCACAAAATAAAGGAAAAAAGCGGTTTTCCACATGTGAGTGTGGTTTGTTCATTCATTGAGATCGCCACTTACTGGTCTTAGAACCAGCTCTTCCACCGAAGTGCGCTGTGGCAGAAGATAGGCGTTGACCAGAGGTGATGAAATATCTTCAGGTATCATCATGACGGCCTTCATCTCATCAGGAACCTCTCCCCACATTGGGGTATGAACGGCACCTGGCATCACATTGGTAATTCTGACATTACAGCTTTTTGCATAGAGTCGGATTGCTTCAAGAAACCCCTTCTGACCAAATTTGGACATCGAGTAGAGAGAAGAGCTTTTAAATGCTGTTTCGGCAGCAATGGAGGTGATAAAGAAAATGTGGCCCGATCTTTTCTTTTCCATGACAGGGAACACTTTTTGGGTGAGGAAAAAAGTACCCTTCAGGTTGGTTGCCATGGTGTATTCATAATCCTCCTCAGTCACTTCAGTAAATGGCTTGAACCGGCCGACTCCTGCATTGTTTATCAGGCAATCAATGGCACCATGGCGTTCAAGTGTGCCGCTGACAAGCTGGTCGATTTGTGACATGTTGGCAATGTCAGCCTGAAAAACCTCTGCCGTTGCGCCGCAGGAGCGACATTGTGTTGCAACAGTTTCAAGATCGCCCAATGTTCTTGAGACGAGAATCAGGTGCGGCTCAAAGTCGGGTTCTCGTTTTGAGGCTTTTGCAAAATCAATTGCAACGGCTTTACCAATTCCTTTGCCAGCACCGGTGATGATGATGATATGTTTCATGTCTTTACGGAGTATTCTGATTTCTTTTGTAATGCGCATGCTCATGCAGCTCATGACCTCTTGGTCAAGGTACATGGTTTCAGGGAAAGATCATTATTTCATTTAGAGAAGGCCGCTCTCCCTGAAGCTGAACCACTCTGTCCTTCCGATAATGATATGGTCAAGCAGTTCAATCTGTATAAGTGAGCTTGCCTTTTTTAATAGTTCTGTAATCTGTTTGTCGGCATTGCTGGGCTCCACATCACTGGAAGGGTGGTTATGGACAAGGATAATAGCGTGAGAGCTCTCCCTGATTGCTGCCTTAAAGACTTCGCGAGGGTGAATAAGCGCGGCATTCAGTGTTCCGACGGAGACAAGTTCTGTTTTTGTAATCTGGTTTTTAGTGTTCAGGTGCAAGACGAAAAGATGCTCCTTTGTCTCATCAGGGATACGCCCTGCCATGTATTCAAAAATATCTTTTGCCGACTGAATCTTCTTTTTGTTGTTTTTACTGTAGTGCAGCCGCTTGTTCAATTCAAAAATAGCGACAATTTGCATTGCTTTTGTTTCTCCTATTCCCTTGATCTCCTGAAGCTCTCCAATGGTCACATTGACCAGCTTTTCAAGGGTGAAGCGGGCAATGATTTCGTTGCAGGTATCAACAATGTTAAGTTTTCGTGAGCCTATACGCAAAATAATAGCCAGCAGTTCAGCGGGGCTGAGCGAGGCGGGTCCGCTGTTGAGAAATCGTTCCCGCGGCCTGTTTTCCGGGTCAAAGTCATGGAGTCGCATCTCTTCAGTATTTAGTTGATTGGGATAATCAAAACAAAATAGAAGAATATGTGTAATTAATTCGTATTTATAGAAAATATAAACAAGAGCTTTAACGACAAGGAAATGAACATATTTTTGCAGGCAGGTATTCCGTGATGCAGAATTTATTCGCTTTGGCAGTCAGCCCAGCAATTTGGCGTTTCGTACCAGCGGAGTCTTTTCAGATTTATCCCCGGGGGAAGGTGGCGAGAGATCTGCTTAAATGCCCATCTGGCAAGGCATTCAGCCGTCGGGGGCTCATCGGTTATGAGTACCCGAGAGTTGCGTTTTGTGATAAAGGCAAGATCTTCAGTATCATCTTTCCAGACAGCAAACCCATGGTCAAGCTTATTGTGGATATGCTCAATCATAATCTCTTTCAGAAATTTGAAATCCATCACCATTCCCTGTTCGTGGTCACCAATGCGCTCGATGACATCACCATCGACAGTCGCAACAATGATTCCACGGTGGCCGTGCAGTTGATTACAGAATGAAAAGCTGTTTGGAAGGGTATGACCGTAATCGATCTCTATTTTCCGCGAAATGCGCATTGATCTGAAAAGATTGTTGGTTGCCTCTTTCCTTGTCGGATGTGGTAAGCCAAGTGTAAGCAAAAAAATATGGTTTTGCGAATTTCTTAACCCCTTTTCACATCCTCACTGTCCTTGATCTTTTGTAAAAGAGCCACATTACCTTTTTGTAAAAGGCGGCGCTTAGGGTTTAAACAATTTGGCATTCACTGTTCAGCTCTTTTAGTCTTCAGGTTTCTGTACATTGACGATGGTGTTTACCTGAGTTTATCTCTCAAAACAAGAGTTACCATGCGAGCAATGAAAATCGGCATATCCTGTCACCATACTTATGGTGGAAGCGGAGCGATTGCAACTGAGTTGGGGAAAGCACTTGCTGCCAAAGGACATAGCATCCATTTCTTTAGTCAGGCTGCTCCATTTCGACTTGGTGCTTTTGCCCGTAACATCTCCTATCACGAGGTGGAAGTTATGCATTATCCACTCTTTGACGCACCTTTTTACACTCTTGCCCTGGCTTCAAAAATTGCTGAGGTGGCTTATTATGAAAAGCTGGATGTGGTCCATGCTCACTATGCAATTCCTCATGCCCTGAGCGCAATGCTTGCTCGTCAGATGCTGGAAGACAAGTGTGCTGAATCAAAGTGCTTCAAGCTTGCGACCACGCTACATGGCACTGATATTACGGTGGTCGGCGCTGACCGCGGAATGCAGGATGTTGTACGGCTTGCCATCAATAAATCCGATGGTGTGACAACGGTTTCGGACTATCTGAAGGATGAGACGATCAGGATGTTCGATCCCAAAAAGGAGATAACGGTGATCCCGAATTTTGTGGATACCTCCCTTTTCTGCCGTTCGCCCAAACAAGAGATTCGGGAGCAGCTTGGTATCGGGAATGAAAAAGTCATCATTCATATCTCCAATTTCAGACCAGTAAAATGTATTGGCGATATTATCCGGATTTTCCATGCAGTGAGCAAGCAAAGTGATGCTCTGCTTTTGCTGGTTGGCGATGGTCCAGAGAGGAGTGAGGCCGAGACTCTCGTGCGACAGTTCGGGATTATGGATCGGGTAAGGTTTCTTGGCAAGCTTGTTGATATTGTGCCCCTGCTCTCTATTGCCGATCTGATGCTTATGCCAAGCAATGCCGAGTCATTTGGACTCGCAGCGCTTGAGGCGATGGCTTGCGGTGTGCCGGTTGTAGCCACGATGGCGGGCGGCTTTCCCGAATTTATTGTGTCCGGTCGTCATGGCTATCTGCTTTCTCCTGGAGATATTGAGGGGATGACTGAGAAGTCGCTCCTTCTGCTTTCAGACAATACTCACTGGCTTGACTCTTCTGCAGCATGCGTCCGCCAAGCAAAGCGATACGAGACCACTTTGCTTGTTGAACAGTATGAGGGGTATTACAGAAGGCTGCTGGAAGAGGTGTAGCGTGTTTATTCCCCCAGCATCTGTTTAGTACTGTTTGCTTGTAAGCAGTACTCCCCGGTATTTTTCAAGGTTTTCAAGCACCTCGCCCGTCCCTCTGGCAACAGCAGTAAGAGGATCTTCGCTGATATGCACAGCAAGCTTTGTCTCCACGTTGATTTTTTTGTCAAGCCCCTTGATCAACGCTCCTCCGCCTGCAAGAAAAAGGCCGCGATCAAAAATATCAGCAGAGAGTTCCGGCTTGGTCACTTCGAGGCTTTTTTTGATTGAGGTGATGATTTGGCTTATTGGAGTGGCGATAGCCTCTCTGATGGTGGCAGAATTGACCTCCTGCTCTTCGGGAAGTGCAGTGACCAGGTTTCGGCCTCTTACCATCATGGTCAACTCTTTGTCCAGTTTGTATGCTGAGGCAATTTTTATCTTGACATCTTCTGCGGTTCGTTCACCAATAGCAAGGTTGTAGGCTTTGCGGAAGTGACGGACAATCTCATCGGTAATATCGGTGCCAGCCACCCGAAGAGATTCACCGGAAGCAATACCACCAAGGGAGATAACGGCAATTTCAGTTGTACCACCTCCGATATCGACAATCATGTTACCCATTGGCTCCTTGACATCAAGACCAATACCAATGGCAGCAGCCATTGGTTCAGTAATCAGATAGACCTCTCTGGCACCGACATGCTCTGCCGAATCACGCACAGCCCTTTTTTCTACTTCGGTAATACCTGACGGTATTCCGATAACCATACGCCGGATCCCAAACGAAAACTTGGTTTTCGTTTTATTGATGAGCCCCTTGATCAGCTCTTCAGTCGCCTCATAGTCAGCAATGACACCATTGGCCAAAGGGCGGATGGTGACAATACCGGGATGGGTCTTTTCATGCATGAGAAGCGCTTCGTGACCAATAGCTACAATTTTACCTGTATTGCGTTCGCGGGCAACAATGGATGGTTCATTTAAAACCACACCCTTACCCCGGATAAAAATCAATGTATTTGCTGTTCCCAGATCAATGGCAATATCCCTGAACAGATTACTGAAAAAGCTCATGTTATCATGGTTCTGTGTGTCTGTCATAGTGGCTTGGAATGAAGCTGATTCAAGCTATATTCCAAGGTTTCAACTAAACCCTTAAGGTAGTTAATGGAATTTTTTTTTCAAATGAAAAGAGGGCCTCACAAGCCCCTTTTTTTCCCTTTTTTTCGTTTTGCAATGTCACGGCGTTGATTTTCAAGAAAAATGAGCACTGAATTAACAATGTCATGAAGAGAATTTTCGACGTTTGATAACTAAAAATCCATAAGAAGTGTTGCGTCTATACCGTTATCCTGAAGAGTCTTCAGCCTTGCATGAACAGTTACACCGCACTCTTGCAAATGAAGCGTCAGTACAGTTAGCAGTCGATGAAATTGTGCACCAGGTGCGCCAGCGGGGGGATAGTGCGGTGCTTGATTATACCGAAAAGTTTCAGGGCATCCGGTTGTCAGCCTTGCGAGTTCCCTCCGATGCCATTCATGAGGCACGAAGAGCGGCTGATCCCGGTTTTGTTGCATTGCTCGAAGAGGCTTACGCCAATATTGTTCTGTTTCATCAGCATGAGGTGGAGAGAAGCTTTTTTTATGAATCCGACGGGGGGGTTTTTCTTGGTCAGCGGGTAACTCCAATGGAAAAGGCGTTGCTTTATGTGCCTGGAGGAAAAGCATCGTATCCTTCATCCCTGCTTATGAATGCCGCTCCGGCAAATGTTGCGGGGGTTAAAGATATTGTTGTGACAACCCCCTGCGATGCTTTTGGTGAGGTGAATGCCAATATCCTCGTGGCGGCTTCAGTTGCCGGTATCAATTCTGTCTATAAACTTGGGGGAGCCCACGCCATAGCAGCTTTTGCCTATGGAACAGAGACTCTTGCAAAGGTTGATATTATTACCGGTCCTGGCAATAAATATGTAGCATGTGCCAAAAAACAGGTTTTTGGTACGGTCGCGATAGACAGTATTGCAGGGCCTTCGGAGGTGGTTATCATTGCCGATATTTCGGCTGACCCTGAATTTATTGCCCTTGATATGTTTGCACAGTCAGAGCATGATCCTGATGCCTCGGCGGTATTGATTACCACTTCTGCTGTCCTTGCTGCTGCAGTGCAGCAGCGCGTCAGGGAGCGTCTTCCCCAAATGCATCGCCAGGAGATTATTGCATCTTCGCTTCTGTGTAATGGTGCCATTGTCGTGGTTGAATCGATTGAAGAGGCCTGCCGTCTCTCTGATATACTTGCACCGGAGCATCTGGAGTTGCATGTTGAGCATCCATGGGAGATTCTGCCACTTCTTCATCATGCCGGAGCGATTTTTATGGGCAGCTACTCCTGCGAAACGGTTGGTGATTACTATGCAGGTCCAAATCATACACTGCCGACCAGCGGGACTGCACGTTTTTTTTCACCTCTGTCGGTTCGGGATTTTGTCAAGCATACCTCAATTATCTCCTATTCAAAACAGCAACTCCAGATGTGTGGAGAAAAGATTGCCGCTTTTGCTGACCATGAAGGGCTGCACGCACACGCAGAGGCGGTGAGGGCAAGGTTGAGAGTATGATGAGAGTTGATGATTTTGATTACGTGCTGCCTGAAAAGCAGATTGCCAAATATCCCCCTGTCGAGCGAGGAGATACTCGTCTTATGGTGCTTGATCGTCATACAGGGGCACTGGAACATTCGCGCTATTCTCTTCTTGACACATTTCTTCGGGAAGGAGATTTACTCGTATTAAATGATACCAGGGTGGTTCGGGCACGGTTGTTTGCGGCAAAGCCAACAGGCGCACAGATTGAGTTGATGCTTCTTGAAAAACATGAAGATGATCAGAATCTGGTGCTTTATCGAGGAAGAGTGAAAAAAGGGGAGAGGCTTGAGGTTTATGGCCATACCCTGCTGGTTACCGCTCTTGTTGATCAGGGAATCGCCCGCATTGAGTTGGTTGGAGGTGGTGATGTCTCCGATTTCTTTAACAATTTTGGTGGTGTGCCCATACCACCCTATCTTAAAAGGAGCGCTGAAGAGGTTGACCGGGATCGATATCAGACTGTTTTTGCCGCTTTTCCCGGTTCAGTTGCAGCGCCTACAGCCTCCCTCAACATGACGCAAGAGCTGCTGCACAAGCTTCGCCGTGAAGGCGTTGATGTCGCAATGTTGACTCTCCATGTCGGTCTTGGTACCTTTCTTCCTATCAGAGTTGAGTTGTTTGAAGAGCATCACATGCATCGTGAATTTTATTTGATACCAGCCGAAAGTGTTGAAAAAATCAGACGTGTGAAGCGAAGAGGAGGACGGGTCGTGGCAGTCGGCACAACGGTTACCAGGGCACTTGAACATGGAGCGGAAGCGCTTGCACGTTTTTCCGGAGTTTCTGCCCTCACAGGTGAAGCTGACATTTTTATTTATCCCGGCTATCGATTTCGCAGTATTGATGCTCTTTTGACAAACTTTCATGCACCTCGATCGACGGTATTGATGCTGACGGCTGCATTTGCGGGAGCTGACCATCTGCGGCAAGCGTATGCGACAGCTCTTGAAAAAGACTATGCTTTTCTCAGTTATGGAGACAGCATGTTTATTTCCGGGAATTATTAAAATTAAGTAACTCTCTCTTGATAGCGTATCTCCTTTAATAGTAAAGTTATTTCTTTTTGCCCCCTTAAAAAATAAGGTTTTTTTCTTCATGAGGTAGGTGGGATTCTTGCTTTTAAAAAAGATGTGTGCTATTTTTTGGGGCTTACTTCTTCTCCTGTCTCAGGAGTATGCAGATTTTGCCCGCTTTCTTTTAAAGTTACATTTGTTTCAACCACACATAACCTATGGAGATTGACCTTATGAGTCTTGTTGTCCAATATCGCGCCCATACCGAAGAACGTGCTAAACTCAGCATACCACCGTTACCGTTAACTGCTGAACAGGCTCGTTCACTTGTCGATTTGCTTCAGCAGAGTGTTGTCGAAGAGAAGGAGTATCTGCTTGAGTTGTTTTGCAATCATATTAGCCCGGGGGTTGATGATGCCGCGTTTGAAAAAGCTGCGTTTCTTGATGGTATTCTTAAAGGGGAACTCTCCTGTAGTGTGATCAGTAATGCTGATGCTGTCAAAATTCTGGGTACCATGCTTGGAGGTTATAATGTCAAGCCTCTTGTTGATGCCCTCAGCCATAATGAGCCTGCAATATGCAGTGAAGCTGCTGCAATGTTGAAGAAAACCCTGCTGGTTTACGATCTCTTTGATGCGGTGGTTGATCTGGCAAAAACAAATAAATATGCCGAGGAGGTACTCAAATCATGGGCTGAAGCAGAGTGGTTTACCTCCAAGCCACTTCTTCCCGAAAAGATGACCCTCACCGTCTTCAAAGTGCCAGGTGAAACCAATACAGACGATCTTTCACCGGCAAGTGAAGCTTTTACCCGCAGTGATATTCCTCTTCATGCACGTTGTATGCTTGGTACCAAAATCAGTGATCCGATTGGTACTATTGCTGAGCTGAAGAAGAAAGGTTATCCGCTTGCCTATGTTGGTGATGTTGTTGGCACAGGATCAAGCCGGAAATCTGGTATCAACTCGGTTCAGTGGCATATTGGTAATGACATTCCTGCTGTTCCAAACAAACGTACGGCAGGTGTGGTGATTGGCAGTATTATTGCCCCTATTTTTTTTAATACCGCAGAGGATTCCGGTGCTTTGCCGATTCAGGCCGATGTGTCAGCTCTTGAGATGGGCGATGTTATTGAGGTTGATCTTGCCAACGGTACTCTTGCAAAGAGTGGTGAGGTTGTTGCTAGTTTTACTCTTTCGCCAAATACGATTGAGGATGAGGTTCGTGCTGGTGGACGTATTGCGCTCATTATTGGCAGAACCCTTACCCGTAAAGCCCGTGTCGCCCTTGGTCTTGGTGAGGATACTTTCTTTGTTCGTCCTGAACAACCTGCCGATACCGGTAAAGGTTATACCCTTGCGCAAAAAATGGTTGGCAAGGCGTGTGGTCTTCCTGGGGTTCGTCCCGGTATGTATGTTGAACCTGAAACCCTAACGGTTGGTTCTCAGGATACCACAGGTGCCATGACTCGTGATGAGGTCAAGGAATTTGCGGCATTAAGCTTCAGTGCAGATCTGCTGATGCAGAGTTTCTGTCATACTTCAGCTTATCCAAAGCCTTCTGATATCAAACTGCACCGTAGCCTTCCCTACTTTATCATGAGCAGGGGTGGTGTTGCTCTGAAACCGGGTGATGGTGTTATTCATACCTGGCTTAATCGGATGGTGCTCCCTGATACTGTTGGTACCGGGGGTGACTCTCATACCCGTTTTCCTATTGGAGTCTCATTTCCAGCAGGATCCGGACTTGTCGCTTTTGCCGGTGTTACGGGAGCCATGCCACTCAATGTCCCTGAATCGGTGCTTGTACGCTTTACCGGTACCTTGCAAAAGGGTATTACACTGCGTGATCTGGTCAATGCAATTCCTTATGTTGCTATCAAGCGGGGGTTGTTGACAGTAGACAAGAAAGGGAAGAAAAATATTTTTGCCGGTCGGATACTTGAAATCGAAGGGTTGCCGGATCTCAAGGTTGAGCAGGCTTTTGAGTTGAGTGATGCGTCTGCCGAACGCAGTGCAGCGGCTTGTACCGTACGACTTGACAAGGAGCCTGTTATTGAGTATCTCTCTTCAAATGTCCAGCTTCTTGAACAGCTTCTTGAGGAGGGTTATGGCAATGCTGAAACCATCTCACGTCGTATTGGAAAGATGAAAGAGTGGCTTGCAAATCCAGTACTGCTTGAGCCCGATGCAGACGCAGAGTATGCCGAGGTGTTTGATATTGACATGAGCAGTATCACCGAGCCAATTCTTGCCTGTCCGAATGATCCTGATGATGTCAAGACGCTCAGTGAGATTCTTGCTGATGAGAAGGCACCGAAGCAGATTGACGAGGTCTTTGTTGGTAGTTGCATGACCAATATTGGTCACTTCCGGGCTCTGGGAGAAATTTTACGAGACAGAGGGGCTGTGCCGACCAAGCTTTGGATTGTTCCCCCTACAAAGATGGATATGAAAAAGCTGATTGAGGAGGGCTATTACTCTGTTTTTGGTGCTTCTGGAGCCCGCATTGAGCAGCCAGGTTGCTCGCTCTGCATGGGTAACCAGGCACGAGTTGCAGATAACGCTGTGGTCTTTTCGACCAGTACGAGAAACTTCGATAACCGCATGGGCAATGGAGCACAGGTTTATCTGGGTTCTGCTGAGCTTGCAGCGGTATGCGCTCTCCTTGGTCATCTTCCGAATCGCGATGAGTACATGGAGATCGTTCAACGGCATCTGTCAGGTGATAAAGAAGAGAATATTTATCAATACCTTAACTTCCATGAGCTTGAAAAAGCAGAATTAGAGTTGCTTGTTGAATAAAAAAATCATTTATTAAGGCGGGATGTGGAAAATTGTATGCAGATCCCACCTTACAGTAGGCTTTTGGAAAGTCGCTGTTTTTTTTTATTATTCGGGAGCTGATGAAGCTGTCAATTATTAAACAACAAAAATAAACATAGCAATGAAAAAGTTTTTTGTATTTCTCTTTCTTGTAAGCTCAGTCTCATTTGTTGGCTGCGCAAAAAAAACTGAAGCTCCTGTAGAGGCACCAGCAGCAGCACCTGCGGCACCAGCAGCACCAGCAGCAGAGGCACCAGCAGCAGAGGCACCAGCAGCAGCACCTGCAGCCGGAAAATAAGTTCTCGGATTTCCGATACCTTATCAAAAAGAGACAGGACGAAAGTTCTGTCTCTTTTTGTGTTTACTCCAAAAATCTTTGTTATTGCTCCAAAAAGCGGCCAGATTCACAGCTTGAATATGTCAATGATAAGCGCTTTATCCATACGAGAGGATTACCTTCTGGCGAAACAATCAGCAGTGATTACAAAGGGGGCAAAAAAAAGACACAAGTCATAAACCTGTGTCTTTTTTCTGCTGATAAACATTGTTGAGGAGGCAGGACTCGAACCTGCAAATTGCCTGATCCAGAATCAGGAGCCTTACCAATTTGGCCACTCCTCAATAACCATTCGTGCACCCGAGAGGAGTCGAACCTCTAACCGTCTGATTCGTAGTCAGATACTCTATCCAGTTGAGCTACGGGTGCATATATATGGTAGCGTGTACGGGATTCGAACCCGTGATCTTCGCCTTGAGAGGGCGATGTCCTGGGCCACTAGACGAACACGCCAGGTATATTTTCTCTAAATCCATTCACAATCTGTGGGCCCTGTAGGACTTGAACCTACGACCCAGCGATTATGAGTCGCTTGCTCTGACCAACTGAGCTAAGGGCCCCTTTCCGTATAAGACTCTTAAGATGCCTGAGCGCTTGGCTTTTAGAGGCTGTCAATATAATGTTTCATTCATAATATTCAAAAAATATTTTCTCATTTTTCTATTCACTAAAATTCATTGTACTTCTCACGACTGATATCAGCTCCAAGAGTGTTTAATTTTGTCTCGATTTTTTCATATCCCCGGTCGAGGTGATAGACGCGGAGTACTTCAGAAGTACCTTTCGCCACGAGCCCGGCAAGTACCAGACTTGCTGAAGCTCTCAAATCGGTGGACATCACTTTCGTACCAGAAAGAAGTTGTGGCCCATGAACAATTGCCTGGTTTTTACGGATCTCAATATGAGCGCCAAGTCGGTTCAGTTCAGGGATATGGTTGAATCGCTCATGATAGACTTTGTCAGTAATATGGCTTGTCCCATCAGCCTGGGTCATAAGGGCTATCCACTGTGCCTGCATATCCGTAGGAAAGGAGGGGTAGGGTTTTGCGGTGACATCTGTTGGGGTAAGCTTTCCGTGACTTTTGAGCGAAATGCTGTTCAGAGTTGTCTCAACGATGCATCCTGCCTGAACAAATTTTTTCAACACTGATTTCATCTGTTCCGGTTCAACACCATTAACGGTAATCTCTCCACCTGTAATTGCGGCGGCGGCAAGCAAGGTTCCTGCTTCGATGCGGTCAAAAACATTTCGAAAATCAATGGCATTGAGTGATTTGGCACCCTCAATTTCCAATTCGGTTGTTCCTGTTCCCCTGATCGTTGAGCCCATGGCGATAAGAAATTTACAGAGGGTTTCAATTTCCGGTTCTGCCGCAGCGTTGCTTATAGTAGTTTTACCTTCCGCAAGTACTGCCGCCATAAGAGCATTCCCGGTGGCCCCGACAGAAGAGAGCGGAAAATGAATATCTCCTCCTCTCAGTTTTCCACCTTTGACAGATGCATCAATAAAACCTGTTTCAATGGTAATGGTGGCTCCAAGTTTTTCCATGGCCATAAGGTGAAGGTCTATCGGCCGGGGCCCAAAAGCGCATCCTCCGGGAAGGGAGACTCTTGCGTGTCCAAATCTTGCAAGCATTGGTCCCAGGACATAGATTGATGCCCGCATCTTTTTTACCAGTTCGTAGGGTGCCTGGAGGCTTTTAAGATTTTGTGACGATATTTGCAGAGTGTTGTCGGAAAATGCGGTTTCAGTGCCAAGATAGTTCAGAAGCTGTGTAAATGTGGTTATGTCACGCAGATCAGGAATATTATGAAGGGTAAAGGTTCCATCTCCTGCAAGCAGTGTTGCTGCAATGATTGGCAGTGAGCTGTTTTTTGATCCGGAGGCGTTGATGCTGCCGGAAAGCCGGTGTCCGCCTCTTATGACAAGCTTGTCCATAGAATGTGTGCTCTGAATGAAAAAAAAGCTATTTACTATTATTTCAGTTCATGAAAAACAAATAATTTTTTTCACAGAGCTTTTGCGAAGAAAAGATTTTATCCATTACCTTTATCTGAGATTTTTGAATCTGGTGGTTGATTTGTAAGGTTTTTAACACCACTTTTTATAAGAGAGATAAATGCACGGGGATTTGTAATGAGATGTATTGCATTGCGTGATAGTGTTGAAAGAGTCTTGAAAGTAATGGTTCTTGTGCTTCATTTTCTTTCCGGTAGCTCAGTATCCGCCTCAGCAGCTCCGCTGGTGAACAGCGAGATATCAAGGATTATGAGAGAGAGAAGTTCGGTGGAAGAGAATCTCAGAAGTTTGAAGCAGCAGCTTAAAGAGTATCAGGCCAAGCTGAATGTGACCACCCGTAAAGAGTCACAGTCGTTTAAGGCGCTGGAAAACATACGTCGCCAAATTTTGGTGCTTGAGAAAATCATCACTCAAAATCAAAGTTATCTTGATAAACTTGACAGAGATATTGACCATTTGCAGAGCGATTTACAGGGTAATCGCAAGATTTATGGCAAGGTCTCTGAAGATTTTCGCAGAACCGCTCTCTCTGTCTACAAATATGGCGGAAACCGGGATATCGAGCACCTCTTCAGCTCCGGTTCTCTCAATAGCGCCTTGGTTAGGGCACAATACATGGGTTTTTTTACCCGTGCAGTTCGTCTTCACGTTGATCAGTTGCAGCAGGTTGCTGTTGAACTCGAAAATAACCGTATGGCGCTGGAGCAGAGTTATAAGCAAAAAGCAGAGGTGGTGAAAGAGCAGGAGCGTCAACTCCAAAGCTGGTCAGTCAGCAAGAAAGAGAAAGAGGTTGTTCTGGATAAACTGAAGAAAAACAAGCAGGAATATGCCGCACAGCTTGCGGATGTGCAGCAAAAGCGGAGGCAATTGCAGTCACGGATAGAATCGCTGATTATCGCGGAGCAGCGTGCGGTTGAGGCCGAACAGGAGCGACAGCGAAAGATTGAGGAGAAGAGGCGCAATGAGGAGAAGCGCCTCGAAGCTAAACGACTTGCAAAAGAGCGACGGGAAGCAAGACGATTAGAGGCCCAGCGTCTTGAGGCAGAACGCAGGGAGGCAAAGCGTGCCGCTTCAAGAAGAGAAAAAACAGCCGAACGTCCTTTGGTAACAGAAAAAAAAGCAAAAAGAGAAGAGGTGCAGATATCCGCGAAAGAATCTCCTGTGCCTGCCCCTCTCCCGTCTGTTTCCGAGAAACAGAGTGCTTCTGTGGTTCGCAAAATGGATTCGCCTGAACTTGAAAAAGTTTCCGCTGATTTTGATAATGCTTTTGGTTCTCTCCCGTGGCCGGTGCGCAATGGCGTTGTGGCCCAGAAGTTTGGTTCTGTAGAGGATAAGGATCTTAAAATTGTGACCACCAATAATGGTATTGACATCTCAGTTCCGGCAAGTACTCCCGTCAGGGCAGTTTCAGGTGGAAAAGTGGTGCAAATTGCTTTTTTGCCTACCTTTGGTAATATTGTGATTATTCGTCATCCAAAATCTTACCTTACCGTCTACGCCAATCTGGGGCAATTGCAGGTCGCTAAAGAGGATATTATAAAATCACAACAATTGATTGGTGTTTCGGGAAGGATGGCTGAGGGGGGATCGGTTGTGCATTTTGAAATATGGAAGGGTCGTGTCAAGCAAAATCCCCAGAAGTGGCTCAAAAGGTAGTTTGCATACAATGTCAAATGTTTAGCTTTTCCTCTTATGAAGGTTGATGATCTCCATCTCGACTACCCTATGGTCGAAGATATTCTTAAGACATTTCTGCGTAACGAAATTCGCAAGTTCGGCTTCAGTTCGGTGGTGCTTGGTCTGTCGGGAGGTATCGATTCAGCCGTAGTCTGCGAACTTGCCGTGCGTGCCCTTGGGGCTGAGCATGTGCTCGGGTTGATGATGCCATATCAGTCGAGCAGTCCTGAAAGTCTTGAACACGCCGGACTTATGGCTACAAAGCTTGGCGTCAGGTGTGAGAAGATCTCCATCACTCCGGTCGTGGAGGCATTTTTTGCATCGGTGCCGAACGGGCAGATATTGAGAAGAGGAAATATCATGGCTCGTACCCGAATGGTTTTTCTCTACGATGTCTCTGCGCGGGATGGAAGGCTGGTTGTGGGAACCAGCAACAAAACAGAGCTTCTTCTGGGTTACGGCACACTGTTTGGCGATATGGCATCCGCAGTCAATCCGATTGGTGATCTTTATAAATCCCAGATAAGAGGTCTTGCACGTCATCTTGGTATTCCTGAGCCACTGATTGTCAAATCACCCTCAGCCGATCTTTGGGAGGGGCAGAGCGATGAGTCAGACCTTGGTTTCAGTTATGAAGCGGTGGATCTGCTGCTCTACATGATGCTTGAGAAGAGAATGGACAAACAGGCGATTCTGGCAGAGGGTGTGACGGAGGCTTTTTACGACCGAGTCAGAAAGATGGTTGTCCGGAACCAGTACAAACGAATGATGCCCGTCATTGCCAAAATTTCATCAAGAACACCCGGGATCGATTTTCGCTATGCAAGGGACTGGCAGGAGGTGACATAGGGAGATGACGTGTCATCTCCCTGTCATGAGTTCGGGTTTGGGGAAATATGATCACTTGTTCTTTTAAAACGACCTCAGTATGGTATCGACCAGAAAATGGCGATCATCTTTTTTGGGGTAATCTGTCGTATAGTGCAGTCCTCTTGATTCCCGGCGTTTCATGGCCCCTTCGATGATAAGGCTGGCCACTTTGATGATATTTCTCAACTCAAGAATCTGGGTTGTAATCTTTGTCTTTTTAAAGTAGGATTCAGTCTCCTCCTTGAGAAAATCGATTCTTCGTTTTGCCCTTTGCAATCGCAAATCGCTGCGCACAATACCGACATAGTCATTCATCACTTGCTGTGCTTCACGCTTGTTGTGTGAGACCAATATCCACTCTTCGGCATTGACTGTTCCGGTGTCGTCCCAGTCGGGAAAATCGACGCAGTTTGAAAGGTGAGGAAGCACTTCCCTGACATCAAGTGAAGCTCTCCATGAAAAGACCAACGCTTCGAGGAGAGAGTTGCTTGCCAGGCGGTTGGCACCGTGGACACCCGTACAGCTTGCCTCTCCGCAGGCATAGAGACGCTCAATGGTGGTTTTGCCCCTGTCATCGGTGCGCAATCCTCCGCAAGAGAAGTGAGCCGCCGGAACAACCGGTATCATCTCTCTGGTCATATCAATGCCGAAGCTGAGGCAGGTTTCATAAATATTGGGAAAATGCTCCTTTGTTTTATCTGGATCAATATGTGTTACATCAAGAAAGACACACTCTTCCCCGCTCTTTTTGATCTCCGAGTCGATAGCACGGGCAACAATATCCCTGGGAGCCAGATTCAGCCGTTTGTCATATTTATGCATGAATGGCTGACCATTTTTTAATCTCAGAATACCGCCAAACCCTCGTACTGCCTCTGAAACAAGAAAAGATTTGGCATGAGGATGATAGAGTGATGTGGGGTGAAACTGGATAAACTCCATATTGGCAATCTCTGCTCCGGCGCGGTATCCCATTGCGACCCCATCGCCAGTGGCAATCTCAGGATTTGTGGTGTAGGGGTAAACATGTCCCAAGCCACCTGAAGCGAGCAGGGTGATTTTAGCAAGAATCTTTTTCGGCTGCCGTTGTCTCGAATCCAGAACATAAGCACCGTAGCAGGTGATGTCGTTGGTTTTGATGCCGAGGTGGTGCTCTGTCAGGAGTTCAATGGCATAATGGTGCTCAAGTAGCGTGATATTAGGGTGGTTATTGACGCGATAAAGCAGAGCGCTCTCAACCTCACGCCCTGTAACATCCTGGGCGTGAACAATGCGGCTTCTGGAGTGGCCGCCCTCTTTTCCTAAATGGAGACTGTCTGGATTTGACGTAGTAAAGTTTACGCCAAGTTCGATCAGGCGCTCTATATGCTGAGGGCCATCCTTGACCATCAGAGTTACCATGTCGAGGTTGCACAATCCAGCGCCAGCATCCAGGGTGTCGGCAATATGCAACTCCGGACTGTCATTGCTGTCAATCGTTGCCGCAATGCCTCCTTGTGCCCAGTTGGTATTGGAGGTCGAACTCTCCTTTTTAGTGATAATGGTAACATTGGAATACTCGGCAGCGTGCAGAGCAAAATAGAGCCCACCTATACCGCTGCCGATAACCAGAATATCAGTTTTTATTGCTTGAGTCATAATAATTCCGCGTTCAGTTCCGGCAAACCAGAAAAGTCATTCATTATGGCAGGAGAACAGCACATGAAATAACCGTTGTCCAGAGGCCGTTTTCGCCTTCCGCAGACTCGGTAATATTGTAGGAATTAATAATTTTCCCACTCATTTTGTAGATGCCTTCGCGTTCGTCCCAATCTTTGTTGGGGTCAAATTCAATCCCAAGTGTGGTTGCCAGCATTGTTGCGGCCAAATCTTCAGCATACTCACCTGATTGTTCCGCCGACTCTCCGAATGGATGGTGTTCCGAAAGATAGCCATATTGTGTATCGTCAGCCGGAATTGCCACCCCGACAGATGCCGCAATAAGGCGATTGAACTCGTTGGTTGAGTTCCGTGCCATAACCGCAAAGGTGATTTGCCCCGGAGAGAGGTGTTTCAAGCCATCTTCCACAGAGACTCGTTCACATTTTGGCGGGAAAATACTTGATACCGTCACAAGGTTGCATTTCTCAATTTTGGCCTCTCTTAAAGCAAGCTCAAATGAGGAGAGATATTCCTTATGTCTTCCCACGCCTTTGGTGAAGAAAACTTTTGTTGGGACAAATGACAATGCCGTTCCTCCGGATATATTTGTTGTTCAAAGTGATTAGCTCACTGAAATCGTCGAATTATAGAAAAAAGCGACCTCATTCAAAATCTTTTTTTATTGCTACTTTAAAAAACTTTCTTTTTCCGGCCCGGACGGTTTTTGGTACAATGTTGAGTTCAATGTTTTCCGTAATCTCCTCTATCTTTCTTTCGTCAATCAACACCGATTTTTGCTGAATCATCCGTCGGGCATCACTTTTTGACGTTGCCGCCCCAAGGGCGACAAGCAGATCGATCAGCGGAATCGACGGCAGGTCAAACTCAAAAAGCTCTATGGAATCAGGCGCTTTTTTGTGGACAAAAAGATGATCAAAACGGGATTCAGCAGCGTCAGCCTCTTCCTTGGAGTAATACGATGCGACAAGATGTCTCGCCAAAGATCTTTTAGCGTTTCTCGGGTTGTCATTGATGTCGTCAAGAATTTTGCAGACACTCAACTCTCTCAGGGGGAGAAGCAGTTTCGTGTAGGTCTCAATGAGCAAGTCAGGAATAGAGAGTGCCTTGCCATACATGTCGTCAGGGGAGTCGTTAAAGCAGATGGCATTACCAAGTGATTTTGACATTTTTTCACCACCGCCAGTACCAACAAGGAGTGGCATAGTGATACAGACCTGTGGAGTTATTCCATATTCACGCTGTAGATCCCTGCCCACAAGCAGGTTGAATTTCTGGTCGGTGCCTCCCAGTTCAACGTCATTTTTCAGGTGTACCGAATCCATTCCCTGGGCAAGAGGATAGAGAAATTCGTGGATAGAAATTGGCTCCTGAGAGCGGTAACGTCTCTCAAAATCATCGCGTTCAAGCATTCTGGCCACAGTGTAATGGCTGGCAAGGCGGACAACATCAGCAAATCCCATTGAGCCAAGCCAGTCAGCATTATAGCAGATGGTTGTCTTTGCCGGATCAAGAATTTTTGAAGCCTGTTCAAAATAACTTTTACCGTTTTCGCGAGCCTCTTCGGCTGAAAGCTGTGGTCTTGTTTTGCTTTTTCCGGAGGGGTCACCAATCATGGCCGTAAAGTCGCCGATAATCAGAATAGCCTGATGACCGAGATTCTGAAACTCACGCAGTTTACGGAGTACAACAGAGTGCCCTAAATGTAAATCCGGTCTGGATGGGTCAGCGCCAAGCTTGATTTTCAGCGGCTGCCCGGTTTTTTCACTCAACCGGAGCTTTTGTTCAAGTTCATCAACGCTGATAATCTCAACCACATTGTTGGTGATGATCTCAAGTTGTTCCTTTATCGGAGGAAAATTCATGAATTTCTTTTTTTATTGACTGAGAGTATGCTTCCTTTGCGGCCCGCTCAGCAGATTATTCCGGTATTTCTTCAATACTGCTTTTTGATTTGCTCCAGTTGTCTTTGGTTGTCTCTTTTTTTGATTGTCTCCCGTTTGTCGTAGAGTTTTTTCCCTTTGGCGATGGCAAGCTCAATTTTCAAAAGTCCTTTTGAGTTAAAAAACGCTTTAAGTGGCACCAGGGTAAGTCCTTTCTCGTTAATTTTAGCCTGGATTTTCAAAATCTCTTTTTTGTGCAGCAGCAGTTTTCGGCTACGTTTGGCCTCAAGTATCTCCATTCGGTTCAACTCATAGGGGGTGATCTGCATATTTTCGAGCCAAACCTCATTGTGATGGATGATGGCAAAGCTGTCGCCCAGGCTGGCATGTCCCAGCCGCACCGATTTTACCTCGCTGCCAAAAAGCTGGATACCAGCCACAAGGGTATCAAGAATTTCAAACTCAAAGCGTGCCTTTTTGTTTTGAATCGCCTGGACGTACTGCTGAATATGCTGCTTTTTCGCCACGTTACTGTTCAATTGTTTTCATTGTGAAAAGAGGCGACCGGAATAAGATTCCCGATATTAAGTATCAAGAAGGGATCCAGACTTTTTTTTACCCTGACCATCTCCTTGAGGCCCTGTTCATGATACATCTCCTCCATGTATTCTACCTTGAGCTTGCCTATGCCGTGTTCTGCCGAGAGCGTCCCGCCAAGTTCAAGTGCCTTTGTGACAAATGTCCTGTAAAGGCTTTTTGCTCGCAAAAACTCTTCGTGGTTGCGTGGCAGGATGTTGAGGTGCAGATGTTCATTTCCGATATGGCCGAAAAGAATATAGGTAAAGCCCTGTTTTTCGCAAGAGTGCCGATAACAATCGAAAAGCTCCCTGAATTTCATCTCGGGTACGGCCATATCGGTGCTGATTTTACTCTCTTGTTGTCTGCTGAGCCATTCGTTGACGAGCAGTGGTAACATGTGACGAAACTCCCGCATGTGTTCCTGTTCGTTACGGTCAAGCGCTATCCACGACTCTTCACCAAGAGCGTTGCAGGACTCCATCAGTTCAACCATTTTATCAAGATGAGCCTCTTCCGCATCCGGTGTTGTCTCAAGCTCAAAAAAAATTGCGCCTTCACAGTGAGAGGGTATTTCAGGATATTTTACCGCAAGCATCTCAAGAGAATGTTTATCAAAAAACTCGATAGCCCTTGGAGCAAAAGAGCTTGTTGACTCTTTAAGTTTTCGGATAAAATTGAAAAGATCATCAAGATGTCTGAAGTAGAGCAGAGAAGAGATCAGCGCTTCTGGAAGTGGAAGAAGCATAAGATCCGCTTCTGCGATGATACCGAGTGTGCCCTCTGATCCGATAAAAAGATCAATGAGATCCATTCCATCTTCTGAAAAGTATCCAGCATTATGTTTAGAGGTCTCGGGCATTGAGTATTGTGGCCTCTGAAATGCGATCTTGCCTGCAATTGGCAGAGTAAGTTGGAACGTCCCGTTGGCATCGGCCATGCAGTCTCCCCTGGACAGATCAAGAGCGTCCCCCTGTGGCAAAATGACAAGGAGTCTGGCAATATGTTTTCTCGTTGAGCCGTATTTGAATGTTCTTGCTCCCGAAGAGTTGTTTGCTATGGTGCTGCCGATGAAGCAGAGCTTTTCAGTTGGATCAGGAGGATAAAACCAGCCATGTTGCTCTACTTTTTTCTGGATATTGTCGAGGAGTACTCCGGCTTGCACGGTTATGGTGGCCCTGTTCTCAGCAATCGGCACCAGTTCACCGATATGGTCAAGTTTTTTCATTGAGATGACATAATCTCCCAGTGGGATTCGTCCTCCAGTTGTTCCTGTTCCATTACCGGCGATGGTAAAATGTCGTTGTTCTGCTGCGGCACTTTTGAGTAAATTGGAGAGCTCCTCAATGGTTTCAGGAAAAAAGACACCAGGAGTATTGCCAGCTTTCAGATTACTGGTATCCTCAAGGAAACCTTGAAGAGATGCTTGATCCTCTTTATAAATCATTCTCCTACTTGACTGTTTATTTTTTCGCTCGAAGGTTCGCCACTGTTGCTGTTTTTGTCTTGCTGTATTTCCGGCGAGGAGTTCTGTGTGCTGTCAGTGGGTACCACTGAAGCTCTTGCAGAGCTTAATCCTTTAGAGGCAGAGACAGGTGAGCCTCCTTTTATATAGTGTTTTATGAGCTCACGTGCAATCGGTGCTGAAATAGCTCCTCCAAAACCAGCATTTTCAACAAGCACCGCCAGGGCAATTTTAGGATTTTCCACAGGTGCAAAGGCTATAAACCAGGCATGGTCCTTTCCGTGCGGGTTTTGTGCAGTTCCGGTTTTTCCTGCCACACTCACACCCGGGACGCTGGCAAGTGTTCCAGTTCCTCTTTGTACTACTCCCACCATTCCATCTTTAATCAACGCAAATGTCTCTTCTGAAACTGGCAACTCTTGACTGCTATAATTGAGGGCAATGTATTTCCCCGTTCCTGTATCGCGGTATCCGTTGACGATATGAGGCTGGTAAAGCGTTCCATTATTTGCAATAGCCGCAGCATACGTCGCCAGTTGCACAGGCGTTGTGCCAAGCTCTCCCTGACCAATGGCGAGGCTGACAATATAGCCTGTTGTCCATTTTCCCTTGCCATACCTTTTATTATAGTATGCTGTTGACGGCATTAAACCCGCTCTCTCTCCAGGCAGATCAATACCTGTTTTTCCTCCAAAACCAAACATTGTGCCATACCTGGTCCAGTTTTCAAATCCAACATTGAAAATAAGCTTGTAAAAATAGACATTGGATGAGACGGCAATAGCATTTCTCATATCGACCAGGCCGTGTCCCTTTCCCTCGTTACTGAGAAATTGCCGTTGTCCGTAGGTGAAGACCCCACTGTCAAGGATTTTTTTGTTGGGATCAATACTTTTCTCTTCAAGTGCCGCAATGGCCAGAACCATTTTATAGACGGAACCGGGAGGATAGACAGCCTGTACTGTACGGTTAAAAAGCGGTTTCTGAGGAGAGGTGACAATAGCGTTCCACCCTTTGCGATCAGTTGCCCCATTGAAAATGTTAAGATCGTAATCAGGGGAACTTGCAAGAGCCAGGACCCCTCCGGTCGAGGGGTCAAGGGCAACAACAGCGCCAGAATGGCCAGTTTTTCTCAGCAACTTCTCGGCAAGCTGCTGCAGGCCTGCGTCCAGTGAGAGGTAAAGATCGTCCCCCTTGATAGAGGCTATGTCGCTTTTTCCATTATCAAATCTTCCTGCGTATTTTCCACGGGGAGTAATCATTTCAAATCGCGCCCCCTTTTGTCCTTTCAGTCGCTCTTCATAATACTTTTCCAGGCCGCTGAAGCCGATTTTGTCATCCTGGGAGTAGCCTTGCTCTGCAAGCTCTTCAAGTTTTTCTTTTGAAATCATTCGCAAATAGCCGAACAGGTGAGCACCGTGAAGAGAATCGGGGTACATTCTCTTGTTGTCAGTCTCAATCAGGACACCAGGTAATTGCCAAAGGTTCTCGCTCAATCGTGCGATGACCAGTGGGCTGAGGTTTCGACTGACCGTTGCTGCAGCAAATCGGTTGAAGGCGCGTCCCTTGTTGATATTTTCAACCAGTTCACTTTCCGGTTTTTGCAGCAGCCAGGCAAGGTAAGCTGTTCTTCCTGCATGAAACTCTGATGGAATAATCTTTACGGTATAAAGTGGTTGATTGTCTACAATTATCATCCCATTCCGGTCGATCATACGCCCTCTTGGAGGTTGAACCCAGATCCTTCTTATGCTGTTGGTTGCTGAAATTGAACCAAGCTGCTGGTAATTCAGAACCTGCAGATAAAAAAGCCTTCCAAAAAGTACGCTGAAAGCTGTAATGACAAATAGCGAGACGAAGGTCGAATTGCGCTGAAGGGTATCCATTGTTTCAGTCGGCAAATGATTTTCTCAAAAAGAGCCAGTTCGCAATGCCCGCAAGGAGGAGTGATAACAGTGATTCAAGAAAGCCAAGGGTAACTATTCTATAGGCAGGGGGGAGGCCGAGAGGATTGTCTCCGAAAGCCATGACCGCATTGGCCGCAAACCCGACGATCATAACGGCACCATAGAAACGTCGTATTTTCTGTTTTACCGTTGCATGACTGTCATCAGGGGAGTGAAAATAACCTGCCAAAAATCCTCCAACTGTTTTGGCCAGCATATTCAAACCCAGGTTTCCTGAGATGACTCCGACAATTATTCCGGCAGCAAAACCAAAACTGGTGCTGTTTTTCTGACCTCTTGTTACGGCAATAAAAGCAAGAAACACTGAAAGTGAATCAGGAAAAACCTCAAGGAGCATCAGGCGCGACAAGCCAAACTCCTGCACCAGTGCGATGATGCAAAGCATAAAGATAAGGAAGGGGAGTTTTCTTGTCACAATACTTCGGTGTCTGAAATTATGGGATCTGTTCGATAAGGGTACTGTCGCTCATAATAGCCACTTTTTCCGGTTCAATTTTCAGCGGAGCGATCAGTACCTGGGTGAGTGATGAAAAATCAACGCCAAGCCGCACATCAATGGAGTAAAAAAGCTTGTCAGGTTTAATCCGAACTATTCTTCCAACAGGAATGCCCCGTATTGAAAAAGTGCTGAAATCCGAGGTTACTATCCGCTCATGAAGCTTGATATGGCTACTCAGCGGAATGTGTTCAACCTGGGCAAGAGATTCCGAACCGCCATTCCAACTGAGGATACCCATGCTGTTTGAAGAGTCAGAAACGACACTGACCTTGAAGTCAGTATGAATCAGAGGCATGACTTTTGCATAGTGTTCGGAGACTACCGTCACTCTTCCAACCAGACCCTCTGGCACAAGCACAGTCATATCTTTTTTTATGCCATTTTTCCACCCTGCATTGATGACCAGCATATTTTCCCGTTCGCTGAACTTGCGGTCAACAACCCTTGCCATGGTAAACCCCGATGCGTTGAATGTTGAGTCGGTGAGAATTTTACGACGGTTCCGTTCATCTCCAACCAAAGTCTCAATATTTATCACTTTACTGAGCATATCCCGGTTTACGCGCATTAAGCGTTCGTTCTCCTTATGAACATTGAGCAACCGGGTAAGGTTTACCAGTTTTTCATTAACTGCTGCGCTGAGTTCAACGCCGCTGGTACGTAGTTTTAAAAAAGTATTATCGTTCTGCAGTTTTATGAAGAGAAGCGATACGCTGCAATAGAGTAAAAAAAGCAGCAAAGCATTGTATTTGAAAAACAGGGTAAATAACTTCCGCACGGTTCATATTCCGTTTTTTATATTACATTTTCGTCATTCAGCGCGGGGAATTTCACTCAACAGGTCAAGCGAAAATGTCAATGGCTCTTGCTCTCAATATAACAGATAAATACAGGCGTTGAAAACAATTGGTAATTCCTGAGAAGATAAGTAAGATTATTACTTCGTATTTATTACATTTTCGGTGTTTTACTTTTTTTTATTCTTCTTCCTGTCGCTCTGGTTTTTAGCTTTTTGTTCCGCTGTTGTTCCGTGAAGGGAGTGATGGTGTCTTCCAATAATTACGACCAGTTTTGGGATGATTGATGCCAATCAATTTTTCATGGATTGGTAGCGTATGGCGATAGAGTGGTTCGGCTTCCTCATAGTAATCTTACTAATTTCCCAGGCAAATTATTACGAGGCCCTGTCTGGCACCTCAATCTTGAGCTCCTTAAGGATTTCCTCTTTGCGCGTTAGTCACCTGAAAGTAGGATAAAGCGCACACTATTTGCAGGGCACTCCAAGATATTTTAGGAACAGCCATGTTCGAGATTTGTACAACAACATTGTCGTAAAATTCTGCGACTTATCAACATTGATGCGCGAAAACTTTGAGCGAGGATGGCTCAGGAGGTATGAGCCAGCAGACGAGGAGCTGTATGCTGGTAAAGGTGTGCTTGGTGATATTTTGAAGGAAAAAATGAAAGGGTGGTAATTAAGGTTAGTTTCCTTATTTTGTCCGGGATGCCAAGTTGTACAGTGGAATTTTTTACCCTTCTAAAACTTTGAATAGTATCCTGATAAAGGATATGTTGATCTATGGATGACCAAGGACAACAAAAATCTCAGAAGCGGTACCCTCCGTTTTTGAAAAACAGCTCAGGAGAGCGATCGTTGCGCTTTCCTGCTGTGTCGCGTTCGTTCGTCCCTTCGGTGTTTACTGTTATGAACATGGTGTCTGGTTATATCTCCATCGTTATGTCAGGCGAAGGTAGTTTTGTGGCGGCATGCTGGTTTATTATTCTTGCATCGTTTTTTGACACCATCGATGGTTTTGTCGCGAGGGTCACCAATGGCACCTCTGATTTCGGTTTTGAACTCGATTCTCTCTCGGATCTTGTCTCTTTTGGAGCCGCACCGGCTTATCTTGTTTATAAATTTGGTCTTGAAGGGCTTCCGGGGATGACTGGCATTTGTGTCAGTTCACTGCTGATGATCGGGAGCGGACTCCGGCTTGCCCGGTTCAATATCAGTATGATTGGCTATGAAAAAGATTCGTTTTCCGGTCTTCCAACTCCGGCACAGGCATTGACCATTGTAGGTTTTGTGCTTTGGATGAGTGGCGACCCGGTTTTTCCTGTCGCCTCAATGCGGATGGTGCTTGCGGGACTCTCAATTGCGTTGTCGCTTCTCATGATCAGCAAAGTTAATTATGATACGCTTCCCAAGCCAACGCGTGACACTTTCAAACGCCAGCCGATACAGATGTCGCTCTATATTATAGCCATGTTCTGTGTGCTGCTCTTTCATTCAAAGGCTTTTTTTCTTGCCATGTTATTGTATATTCTGGTCGGTATTGTGAGGTCAATCACTCTGCTTTTCCGTGGTCAGTGGCAGACCTGATTTTTTTGTTCATCCATCACTTGTGATCATGCCATATATCGCAAAAATCGAGGTTACTCTTCGCCAGTCAATTCTTGACGTTCAGGGCAAAGCGGTCGATCATGCCCTCAAAAATCTCGGTTATCGAACGGTCGAGTCTGCCCGAATAGGCAAGTATATCGAGGTGACCATTCATGAAACAGAGCTTGCTGAAGCTGAGCGCATCGGCAACGAGATCTCCCAGAAGTTGTTATCGAATCCGGTTATGGAGAACTATTCTCTTGAATTGGTTCATATTCAATAACTGAGCGCTACCGATAGTTTTCCCCGTTGGGGGCCTTGCTCACGAATTGCTTGCGAGAATTTAAAGAAGTGACGTTATGTCTGATATGTCCGTAGGGGTTGTTGTCTTTCCTGGGTCAAACTGTGATCATGATACAGAACATGCTGTTGCCTCATTTCCAGGCATCAAGCCGGTGATGCTTTGGCATAATGACCACGATCTCCAGGACGCAAAGGCAATAATCCTGCCTGGCGGTTTTTCTTATGGAGACTATCTGCGTGCGGGCTCTATCGCCCGTTTTTCTCCCATCATGAAAGAGGTTATCGAATTTGCACGCAAAGGCTTTCCGGTTCTTGGTATCTGTAACGGCTTTCAGGTGCTGCTTGAGAGCGGGCTCCTTGAGGGTGCTCTTTCGAGGAATCGCGATAAAAAGTTTCTCTGCAGTCAGACCCATATCAGGGCGGTCAATGGCTCAACCATCTTTACCAGTCTCTACCCTGAAGATGAGGTGCTCAGTATACCCATTGCCCATGGCGAAGGCAACTACTTTGCGCCTCCTGAAGTGATTGAAAGTCTTGAGGAGCATCAGCAGATTGTTTTCAAATATACAGATGCTGGCGGAAAGATAACTGACGAAGCCAATCCAAATGGATCGCTGAACAATATCGCAGGAATTGTCAACCGGCAAGGGAATGTACTCGGGTTGATGCCCCACCCGGAGAGGGCGAGCGAAAAGCTTCTTGGCTCCCTGGATGGGAGAGGACTTTTCGAGTCGCTCTTTCTGCATATCGCTGAGGTATAGGAAGTTGTCGGTCGCAAAGCAGAAATACAAGGTCTTTTCGTGGCTGCTCTTTGATTTTGCCAACACCTCTTTCAGCGTGATGATGGTCACGTTTGCTTTTCCTCTCTATTTTAAAAATGTTATCTGCGCTGGTGATGCTTCGGGTGATGCCTTGTGGGGCTTCAGCGTCAGTCTTTCCATGCTGCTTGTTGCGCTGGTGTCGCCTGTTCTTGGTGCTGCTGCCGACTACTCCGGTAAACGAAAGCGCTTTCTCCTCTTTTTTACCCTTATCTCAATTGTGGCTACAGCTCTCCTCTCCTTTTCCGGCCCCGGTATGGCCGTGATGGCAGCACTGCTGTTCGTTCTGGCAAATATGGGTTTTGAGGGCGGACTGGTCTTTTATGATGCCTATCTCAAGGAACTTGCTTCAGATAAAAGTGTTGGCAGGGTATCCGGATATGGTTTTGCCATGGGCTATCTGGGCGCACTCTCTATTCTGCTGCTGGTAAAACCGCTTCTGAGCAAGGGGATTGTGCTCTCCAATGCGGCAAATGTGCAGATGAGTTTTTTGGTGGCAGCCATATTTTTTGCCCTTTTTGCCGCCCCCTTTTTTTTTGTATTGCGTGATGTCAAGAGAGAGAGCAGGCCGGCAATCTCCTTTTCAGCGCTTGCCAAGTCCGTCAGGGAGGTGAAGTACACTGTGCAGCACATCATGTACTATCCGGATCTGGCCCGATTTCTGCTTGCCTACTTTTTCTATAATGATGCAATTCTGACAATCATCGCCTTTTCATCGATTTATGCCCAGAACACCCTTGGCTTTAGTACTGGTGATCTGATTATCTTTTTTATGCTGGTGCAGACAACGGCTATTTTCGGATCGGTTATTTTTGGCTTTGTCACCGACAAAATTGGCCCCAAAAGAACAATTGTTATCACGCTCATGATCTGGTTTGTTGTCGTTCTTTCTGCGATTATGGCCGACAGTAAGGAACTCTTTTTTTATACAGGAATGCTTGCCGGTATGTCCATGGGTTCATCCCAGGCAGCATCACGCTCCATGATGACCAAACTGACACCCCGTGAACATGTGACCGAGTTTTTTGGCTTTTATGATGGCACCTTTGGAAAGGCATCGGCCGTCGTCGGGCCACTGCTCTTTGGTCTGGTCTCATCCCGGGCTGGCAGTCAAAAAACAGCTCTTGCATCGCTCCTGCTCTTTTTTACTCTTGGGTTATTGCTGATGACCAGAGTAAAATCGGTTGGAGCAGAGAGGTCTTTACCTACTCAGGCAGGGGAGTAAACCATGATGGCAACAAAGAAAAAGATCAAGTCAGAAGAGAGAGTCCCTCTCATGGAGTATCTTCGGGTGTTTCTTCCTTTTTTCTGGAAAAACTTTATCAACGACAAAATTTTTCTCGGAGCCAGCTCTCTTGCCTTTCAGACGCTGCTCTCCCTTGTGCCTGTTCTTGCCATTACTCTCTCTATTCTGAATGTTTTTGCGGTTTTTGCTCCATTCAAACGCTCCCTTGAAGATTTCCTTGTTCAGAACTTTATGCCGGGCGCAGGTTCAGTACTGAATCACTACCTCTCAAATTTTATTGGCAAGACCACCAGTGTTCCACTTGTTGGAGGAGTTTTTTTGTTCATTATTGCGCTTTCTCTTATCTCAACCGTTGATAATACCCTGAACGAAATTTGGGAAGTGCACTCACCCCGCAAGGGGTTGCAGGGATTTACCCTCTACTGGACAGTGCTGACACTTGGTCCGGTCTTCATCGGCAGCAGCCTTGCGGCCAGCTCCTATGTCTGGTATACAATATTTACTGAGGGCCCACTCCTTGAAGTTAAAACCATCCTTCTCTCTTTTTTGCCCTTTATCAACTCGATACTGGCATTTTTTCTGCTCTACATGCTGGTGCCGAACCGGCGTGTGAGGTTTGTTCACGCTCTTTCGGGTGCTCTGCTTGCTGCAGTTCTTTTTGAAATCTCAAAGAAGTGGTTTGCCTTCTATATTAGCCATCTTTCCACCTTTGAGCATATTTACGGTGGCCTTTCAGTAATTCCGATGCTTTTTTTTTGGATCTATATTGGCTGGGTGGTGATACTGACCGGTGCTGAATTTGTCTTTTGTCTTGGAGCGTTGCGACCCGTTAACAGTGTTTCGGAGCTTTTCAACCCTCTGCATGGAGTTTCACTGGTTCTTTCAGTGCTTGGCTCACTTTGGAGTGGCCAGAAGCGCGGACATTTTTTGAATATGAAGCGAGTTGTCAAGTCCCATCAGGCATCAGATCCCGCCCGAATAAGACAAGTGATTGAGATGCTTCAACAGCATAAGCTGGTTCATAGTACGGCTAATGGTGATCTTGCTGTCAGCATCGACCTCCATGCTTTGACACTCTTTGATCTCTATGCCATCATTCCGCCAGGATTTTCAGGTGAAGAAAACGGCTCTCTGATTTCCGTGAGTAATAATGTACATTTGGAAATAATAGGCAGGGGAGTGACCGAGTCGCTGAAAAGTAGCATGAATATCTCCCTTGCAGCCTTACTTGAGGAGAGTAATCAACTAACGTCATGAGTTATCAGGTTATAGCACGAAAGTACAGACCGGCCCGTTTTTCCGATATTACAGCGCAGGAGCATGTTACCCGTACGATACAGAACTCCCTCCGTATGGGTAGAGTGGGGCACGGCTATATTTTTTCGGGGTTGCGGGGTGTCGGTAAAACCACAGCGGCAAGAATTTTTGCCAAAGCACTGAACTGCCAGAAATTGATGGATGAACCTGAATACTTGCAGCAGGTGACTGAACCTTGCGGCCAATGCGAGAGCTGCCGTGACTTCGATTCAGGTACCAGTCTGAATATTTCTGAGTTTGATGCTGCCTCCAATAACAGCGTTGATGATATCAGGGCGCTTCGCGAAAATGTTCGTTACGGTCCGCAGAAAGGGAGGTATCGCGTCTATATCATTGACGAGGTACACATGCTCTCTATCGCTGCCTTCAACGCCTTTCTGAAGACGCTTGAGGAGCCCCCTCCTCACGCCATCTTTATTTTTGCCACAACGGAGCTGCACAAGATTCCGGCCACCATCTCTTCCCGCTGCCAGCGGTTTAACTTCAAACGGATTCCACTGGAGGATATCCACAAGCAGCTCCAGTCGATCTGTGATGCCGAACATATTGCCGTTGAGGGGGATGCCCTGCAACTTGTCGGGCGAAAGGCACAGGGATCCATGCGTGATGCGCAGAGCATCCTTGACCAGGTCATTGCCTTTTCAGCCGAAAATGACCATGAGGGGGCTATCACCTACCAGGGTGTCGCCGATCTGCTGAATTACATTGACGACGATACGATGTTTGATGTCACGGATGCTGTTGCTGCTCAAAACCCGGCGAAGATGCTTGATGTTGCGCAGTTTGTGCTACAGAACGGGTATGACGAACAGGATTTTCTTGAGAAGCTCATTGAACATCTTCGAAATTTTCTAGTTGTACAGAATCTCTCTTCAACCAGGCTTGTGGAGCGTCCCGACTCGGTAAGGGAGCGTTATCAGCGTGATGCAGGCAATTTTTCGCCATCTTCAGTGATGCAGATGGTTGATTTTCTCCTGTTGACCCAGAAAGAGCTGAAGTTCCAGTTTGAGTATCAATTCCGCTTTGAGCTGGCATTGCTGAAACTGATTGAAATTATTCACTCAGCTCCTGCTACTCCCGTTGCGATTCTGCCAACCGCCACAGCAGCACCTCAAAAAAAAAAGCACCTGACCAGCTCCTGAAAGAGCCATCTCCATCCGCACCATTACCTCTTCCTGTTGCGGTGAGCGAGTCACGCCCCCAACCCGAAAAAAACAGAGTGCCATCCGGAGAGCTTGACCTTGGTTCATGGCAGAAAAAACTCTCAAATTTTGCATCAAACCCTGCATCAAAGCAAGCCCGTTTACCCGTCATCACTGAAAGAGCTTCAGCAAACCTTGCAGCAGATCTTGAAAAAGTTGCAAATCTCGCTTCATTGAAGGTGGAGTGGCATCAGTTTCTCGATCATCTTGCAAGAAAAGCTCACAACATTATGGCCACCCACCTGCAATCTTGCGAGCTGGTCTCTTGCAGCTCAGCGGGGAGGCTGGAGATAGCCTGTTGCAGAAAATTTTCTTACGAAGAGCTGTTGCAGGAGCGCGCAACGCTGCAGCAGGAGATCTCGGAGTTTTATGCCTTGCCATTGCAGGTAACCATGCTTTATGATGCCGAAAAAGATGCCTGTACTAAAGAGAAGAGCGTTTTTACCCTTTTTCAGGAGCTTTCACAGAACAACGAGGTCATACGCTTTCTTATTACCGAATTTGGCAGTGAACTGGTTTACTGAACCAATCGTTCCAAGTTTCATAAATTATTAAAAATTCTTCATATTTGGAGCTTTACTGCTCTTTCAATTCATAATTCCAAAGGACAATCGATATCTATGGGTAATGCAGGCAGCACGCTAACTTTGAACAACCGTTTTCGTTCCGACTCTTGTGGCTTCTTAAATCCGGAACGTGAACAGAGCACAGTCAGGCTGGCTGGCTGGGTGCACCGCAAACGGGATCATGGTGGACTCATTTTTATTGATCTAAGAGATCACACCGGTATCAGCCAGCTTGTTATTCAGCCTGAACGGCACGACCTTTTCGCAATGGCTGAGCATCTGCATATAGAGTCCGTTATCTGTGTCGAGGGAGTTGTTGTCCTTCGTGCGGAGGGGGCTGTAAACCCTCGTCTGGCATCAGGCGAGATTGAGGTGGTTGTCAGCAAGCTCTCTGTCGAGAGTAACGCCCATCCCTTGCCGTTTCCGGTTGCCGATGAGGTTCAGACATCAGAGGAGCTGCGTCTCAAGTATCGGTTTATTGATCTTCGCCGTGAAAAGATTCACGACAATATCATTTTCCGTAGCCGTTTGACTGCAGCGGTGCGTCACTACCTCGAAGAGCAAGAGTTTATAGAGATACAGACCCCGATTCTCACCTCCAGCTCTCCTGAAGGAGCGCGTGACTTTCTGGTCCCAAGCCGTCTTCATCCCGGCAAGTTCTATGCTTTGCCGCAGGCACCCCAACAGTTCAAGCAACTTCTGATGGTGTCGGGATTTCCCCGCTACTTCCAGATCGCCCCCTGTTTTCGCGATGAAGATGCCCGTGCCGACCGCAGTCCCGGTGAGTTTTACCAGCTTGATATGGAGATGGCATTTATTGAGCAGGATGACCTTTTTACTATTCTTGAGGGGTTGATTCAGCATCTCACCACCACGATGTCGCAGAAACGCATGACGCAGTTTCCCTTTCCGAGGATCAGCTATAAAGAGGTGATGAACCGCTATGGGACCGACAAGCCAGATTTGAGGATACCACTTGAGATTCAGGATGTCACCCCACTCTTTGTCGGTTCGGGCTTTAAAGTTTTTGCCAATAATACGGTTGCTGGCTCCTGCGTCAAGGCGCTTGTGCTCAAAGGACGGGGCAGTGAATCAAGGCTCTTCTATGATAAAGCTGAAAAACGGGCCAAAGAGCTGGGGTCAGCAGGTCTGGCCTATATTCAGTTCAAAGAGGAGGGGCCAAAAGGGCCTGTTGTGAAATTTCTTTCGGAAAGTGATCTAGCGACTCTCAAAAGCCATCTTGCTCTTGAAACCGGGGATGTTGTCTTTTTTGGAGCAGGAAAGTGGGAGAGCACCTGTAAAATCATGGGTGGAATGAGAAGTTACTTTGGCGATCTCTTTCCACTCGACAAGGATGAACTCTCCTTCTGCTGGATTGTCGATTTCCCTATGTTCGAGTACAACGAAGAGGCCAAAAAGATAGACTTCTCCCATAACCCTTTCTCCATGCCACAGGGAGAGATGGAGGCTCTCGAAACCATGCAGCCACTCGATATTCTTGCTTATCAGTACGATATCGTCTGTAATGGCATTGAGCTCTCCAGTGGAGCTATCCGCAACCACAAACCGCATATCATGTACAAGGCATTCGGTATTGCCGGGTACTCCCGCGAAGAGGTTGACCTGCGCTTTGGTCACATGATCGAAGCCTTCAAATTGGGCGCTCCTCCGCACGGTGGCATTGCTCCCGGTCTTGATCGGCTGGTAATGATTCTGTGTGACGAGCTGAATATTCGGGAAGTTATCGCCTTCCCGATGAATCAGCAGGCGCAGGATCTGATGATGTCAGCCCCTTCGGAGGTGGCTCTTGCACAACTGCGTGAGCTACATCTGAAGGTGGAGTTACCGAAGAAGGAGGAGAAGAGATAAAGGAACTGCGCAGGCCGGTATGCAACAAGAGGAGCAAGGGCAAGATGTTTTTGCCCTTGCTTTTTGATTTTATCGATCCACCCTCCACAGCCAGGCACTGAGCAGAGAGCAACAGCCAAAGAGCTCAGTAGTAGTTCTTCGTTGATAATTTGCTTGTAAAGCGGTTCATGGCGTAGTTGGCGAGCCATACCCAGTTCATCGGCTTGCCCTTCATGCGTCGCAGAATGGCGCGCCCCTTGTAGACCTCCTGCTGGAGCTTGACAAAGTTTTCGAGCAGCTTTTCTCCCTTTATTTTTTCAGGCTCAAACATATAGTGGTAGGTGTCGTACTTGTCCCAGTCGAAGTGGCGAATGCGCGGCTTCATCTCTTCAAAATATGGTGTGCCGGGGAAAGGTGTCACCAGCGAAAAGACGGGGAACTCGATTCGGTTCTTCATGATAAAGTCATACGTGAGCTGAAAGCTCTCCTCCGTATCGCCATCAAAACCGAACATGAAGTAGCCCTGGATTGCAATGCCGTTCTTGTGAAGGTTACTTACCACCGTCTCGTAATTGCCAAGCCTGTTGGAGCCCTTATGAACACTTTTCAGCGTTTCGGGGTTGAGCGATTCAAAACCGATGCTGAGCAGATCGCATCCAGAGCGGCCAGCCAGTTCGGCAACCTCCGGCTTGTCAAGAAAGTTCATCGAGATATTGGCATTCCAGTGTACACCAAGTTTGGCCATCTCTTCAAGCAGCGTCATAAAGTACTGCGGCCTGAAGCTGATATTGTCGTCCATGAAGGAGAGATTGATATTCTCCTTGTCGAGCCGTTTTTGATGATAGCGCATCTCGTCAAGCACCAGGTCAAGCTCACGATAGCGGTAGTTTTTACCGTATATGGTAGGGGTTGTACAGAAGTTACACCCTACCGGACACCCTTTTGTTGCAAGGATAGGGATGCGCGAACTGTACTTCTTTGCCGACCTGGAGGAGAGCGCATAGCTGAAATCAGGGTGCTGCATGGCGCTCATCGGCTTCAGCTCTTTTGCCCGGTAGACACGCTGCATCTTGCCGTTCAGCACATCGGTGGCAAGTTCCGTCCATATTGACTCTATTTCGCCATAAACCACACTGGTGCAGTGCTGTGCAGCTTCATCATACAGCATGGTGGGATGGACACCTCCGAGAATGACGATTTTTCCCTGGAGCAGCGCTGCATCACCAATCCTGTATGCCTTGGAGGCGTTCAGGGTTCGCGAGGTGACAGCAATAACATCGAAGCCGGAGAGGTCTTCGGGCACCTTGTCTCCAAGTCGTTCATCGATAAAGGTAACATCAAAAAGTTTGCCAACCATGGTGGCCACCATAATCAGATTCAGTGGCATACTGACCGTACCCGAATCGACCATCATGCTGGTAGTGCTGACTGGTTGAACAAGCAGCCACCTCTTTCGGGTTTTCTGTTGTGCAGCAAGCTGTTGAAGTATCTCCACTGAAACATCAGAAGAGAAGGCAAGGGGAGAGGTGACGGTGTTTGATGGTGAGCTCTGCATACCAAAAATCAGCAAAAAATGTATAGAAGCGGTTACGGCGAAAGAAACAAGGTATAAAAAGTTTTCCTAAAAATGGCCAGCGTCTTAAAAAAAGCCCTTGCCAATGATTAAAGATGGAGAGTTTTTTTCAGGACAGCGACGGTAAAGCGGCTGACACAGGTGAGTTTACCCTCTTCGTTTTTTACTCGAATATCCCACACATGTGAACTTTTACCAAGATGAAAAGGAGTTGCTGTGGCATAGACAAAACCGCTTCTGACTGGTCGAAGATGGTTGGCATTGATCTCCTGGCCCACAATGTAATACAGGTGGCGATCAACGCAGTATGAAGCAGCAATACTTCCTACCGTTTCAGCCAGGGCCAGTGAAGCGCCCCCATGCAGAATCCCGATACGTTGAATTGTTCTATGGTCAACCGGCATCCTTGCAGTCATGGAATCAAGACCGATTTCAGTCATCTCAATACCAAGGTGACGAGCCATCTGGCCATCAATAATCTGGGTGGTATTGATCTCTTCAAGGCTGACCGGGCCAATAAAAACTGATGAATGCGTCATGGGGAGGGCTGAAGGTCAAAAGAGTTGAAAGCATGATCCACTGAAGTGGAGCGGGTGACGAGATTCGAACTCGCGACATTTTGCTTGGGAAGCAAACACTCTACCAACTGAGTTACACCCGCTTAAGAATGGTGGTGAGAGAGGGAGTTGAACCCTCGACCTCAGGGTTATGAATCCTGTGCTCTAACCAACTGAGCTACCTCACCATTCTTTTTCAGGCTGAGAATATACGACAGGCATCATGAATAAACAAACCAAATATTGATTCAGCAACACTATACCTGCCGAGAGATTCTCTGCTGATATATTGCTTCTGCAACAGGAATATCTTCCGGCGTGGTAATTTTGATATTATGGTAGCCAGTTTCAAATATCTTGATAAGCTGTTCCGGAAAAAAGCGTTCAACCAGAGCGGCATCATCCGTGGCATACCACTCTTCAAGTTCTGCCTGTTCGTGCGCCTGAACCAGAAGCTCGCTCCTGAAACCCTGCGGGGTTTGTACCTGGAACAGTTGACTCCGGTCCAGAGTTTCACCAAAAAAGTCAGGATCACTTCCAATATATTTGATTGTATCTTTTGGCCTTGTGGCTGGAACACACGCCCCGAAAAGCAGGGAGAGATGTGATATCTCATCAATCTCATCGGGCAGAATAAATGGCCGGGCACCATCATGAACAAGAATAGAATTTGCCGTAATACCGGTACGATGCCTCTCCTTCTCAATCGCCTTGATACCGTTATTCACCGAATCCTGCCGCTCTTTACCACCCTCAATAATGGCTTTCAACTTGCTGAATCCGGAAGAGGCTGCCATCTCCTCAAGAGTCGCCCTGTTCTCCTCTTTGGTGGCAATGTAGATCGCATTCACGCTTTTGGCATTTTGAAACGCCTTCAAGGTATGATAGATTACCGGAAAGCCCCCAATTTCGAGCATCTGTTTGCTCATCCCATTCTGAAGCAGCATCCGCTTGCCAATGCCGCTTGCGGCTATAATGGCTATTGTATTCATTGAGTGGGAAAATTAATGGACAAACATGGCATCGCCGTATGCAAGAAACTGGTAATCCTCTTTCAGCGCAATTTTATAGGCTTCCATAAGCAAGCGGTGTTCTGCAAAGGCGCTTACTGCCATCAGGAGCGTTGTCTCCGGCTGCTGAAAATTGGTCAAAAGCGCATCGACAACCTTAAACTGATAGGGAGGATAGATAAACTTGTCTGTCCAACCCTTTCCGAACTTAATTTTTCCGTCAACCGTAGCATTGGCTTCGAGCGCACGGAGAGTTGTTGTCCCCACAGCGACCACACGACCACTTTTGTTCACCTTGGTCTCATTGATCTCCATAGCAGTCTGATAGGGGATATTGAAAAATTCGGAATCCATTTTATGCTTAGAGACATCCTCCACCTCAATGGCGTTAAAAGAACTCAAGCTGGGATGCAGGGTGATAGGCAATATTTTTACTCCAATCTTCTGAATCTTCTGCAACAAAGGCATGGTGAAATGCAATCCTGCCATTGGAGCAACAACGGCACCGGTTTCGGTGGCGTAGGCTGTCTGGTAGTGCTCCTTGTCAGACTCGCACGATGGCCGGGTAAAATAGGGGGGAAGAGGAATCTTGCCAATTCTCTCAACCAGACTGAAAACATCAATATCAGGATTTAAAAAGCGGATCGTTCTCCCGCGTGAGGTGGTGTTATCAACAACTTCAGCAACAACATCCTCTTCAAAATAGATCTTGTTCCCAACCCTTACTTTTCGGGCCGGGTCAACCAGCACATCCCATAATCCAGCCTCTTTGTTGAGCACCCTGAGCAGAAAGACCTCAATTTTGGCATCCGTCTTCTCCTTTTGGCCAAATATTTTAGCGGGAAAAACCCTGCTGTTGTTCAGTACCAGCAGATCACCTTTTTTGAAATAGGAGACTATCTCTTCGAAGATTTTGTGTTCAATATCTTTTTTGCGCCGGTTCAGTACAATCATCTTGCATTTCTCGCGAGGCGTGGTTGGTACATCAGCAATTTTTGTTTTTGGCAGAGTATATCGAAAGTTGGAAAGACGCATAGTATGTACAATAAGTCAACAAAACGTAACAATATGTTACTATAAATAAAAAAATAAGAAAAGGGGCGGAAATCACTTCCGCCCCCCAAGTCATGTTCAGACTGATGCTGAATGATAGGGAACACCTTTTGCCAATGTAAGATGGCATCCTGCAATGCAGGCCAGCGCCTCAACTCCATCAGAGTCAACAAGAGTCACCGTTATATCACTCTTTTCAACGGTTATTTCATAACGGTTTCTTCTGAAGCAGACACCCAGCGAAAGCTTTTTCCACTGCGAGGGCAAATTTGGATGCACATTGAGTTTTTCATTATAAAAAGAAATTCCAGCAAAATAACGGGTCACCGTATCAAGGGTGCCAGCCATTACCCCACAGTGAATACCCTCCTGTGTTGTACCGCCCTGCGTATCTTTGATATCACTTTTCAACGCTTCGGAGAACCATTTCCAGGCCATTTCATGTCCGTCATGAAGATAGCTCGATATAATGCTATGCACAACCTTGCTCAAGGTTGAACCGTGACTGGTACGCGGCTCATAGTAAGCATAATTGTTCCTTACCAGCGTCATATCGTCGGGAACCTTGTAGCCAACTCTAGTGAGCAGTTCTGCAACCTCTCCAGGAGAGAGGGTATAAAAAGTCATCAGCACATCAGGCTGTTTGGCAACCTTGTATTCATCAGGTGAATCACCCTCGGCTTTAAGGATTCTGTCCATCCTGTGGATATTTCCATAAAGCGAATGGTAGTGGGCCCAATCAAGTTCCTTAAGATTTTTATAACCGTCAAACTGCTCCAGAATACCATTCTCATCGATGAGAATGTTGAGATTACTGCTGATTTCACGCCACAGCTTGAACTCTTTGATGTCAAGATCAATCTTTGAAACAATGCGCTGCAGGGTCAAAGGATCCATCTTTTCACCAATCGCTGCCGCCTTGTCGAAGAGCCAGACTGACATGATATTGGTGTATGAATTATCTTTCAGCCCCTCTTTACCACTCTCTGGAAGGGATTCATGAAACTCATCAGGACCCATGACCCCTTCAATATGATACTTGCCGCTCTCTGGGGAGAATGTGGCAATTGATGCCCAGAAGCGAGCAATCTCAAACATCAGTTCCGCACCATACTGATTGAGGAACTGTGTATCATCGGTATCATAAATGTAGCGCCAGGTGTTGTAAAAAACAGCAATCGAGACGTGACGCTGCAACCTGCTGAGGTCGGGACCCCAGCTTCCACTTTTTGGATTGAAATGGATGACCTGTGTATCCTCAACGCCATCATCTGCGGTCTGCCACGGGTACATTGCGCCTTTGTAACCATTATCACGGGCATATTCTCTTGCAGCGCCAAGCCTGTTATAGCGGTACATAAGCAGTGCCTTGGCAATTTCGGGGAAATGACGGTTAAAGAAGGGGAGAATAAAGATCTCATCCCAGAAAATATGGCCTCGATACGCTTCGCCATTCAGACCGCGAGCTGGCATTCCGGCATCAATGGATGGATTGTGGGGGGAGGCGGTACACATCATATGATAGGTGTGGAACCTGAGCAGCTTTTGGCTGACACGATCACCCTCAATGACCATATCCGCCTTTTTCCAGATTACCTCCCAGGCATCCGCATTTTCCTTGAACAGTGAGTCGAACGAGTCCTCAATCTCCAGCGACAGACGCGCAGCTTTTACCGGATTGGAACATTTTGCATCAAGCGAGGTGTGAAAAGAGGCAAGTTTTTCAATGGTAACACCCTTGCCAGGATTCAGTGGAAGCTTGAAGAGTTCGCTGACCATACGATCCTCCTGCATGAATGCCCGTTGTACTGAGACAGGCTTTCCATGACAAAGAATCCTGGTCCTGGTGCCAGTAACAATATCGTAGTGTGAGACATTGGTGCGGACATGCAGTATAAGAATTTTATCTTCGCTGAAACTCTCCACATGTTCCAGATGATCGCTTGCCAACTCACTGTAACGGGCAACATTCTTGTTCTGCACTCTTCCGTCGATGCTGCAGCGGAACTCAATGACTGCGCTGTAGTTGACCGGTTTGAGAGTAAACTTCACGGCACAGCGATGCGGATCATCCATGCTGGCAAAACGCCGGGAGCTGATACTCGTAATTCTTCCGAGATTATCCTGAATGACAATATCCCGCTCCATCAGTCCATTGCGAAAATTCAGATTCTGTCGGTAACTGAGAATTTTCTGCTCAAGGGGACTGATAAATTCTCCGCCTCCAATCCGAAACTCAACAGGAAGCCAGTTTGGTGTATTGACAAAATCGTTATTGTACACCGTCTGACCATGAACCAGAGAAGGGACTCTATTAAAGATGCCAGCAAGGTAGGTTCCCGGGTAGTGATGGGCAGAATATGAGGAGCCTTCATAAGCACCCCTGACACCAAGATAACCATTGCCAACAGCCGTCAGCGTCTCCCGGAGTTTCTCCTCTTTGGCAGAGTAATCTGTATAGGTCTGGTTCCAGCCCTCAAATTCAAGACCATTGGTAAACCAGTTCTGAATATCAGCAAGCGTGATTTCACCAAGGTCACTGACAACAATATCCGCACCATGTTCTCTCAGTTTTGCACCCTCAATGTCACGTGCAATTCCAAGCACAAGCCCAAAGTTTCCTCTTGAACCAGCCTGCACACCAGAAATGGCATCCTCGACTACCACACATTCGTGAGGTTCAAGTCCCAGGTTTTTTGCAGCAACAACAAAAATATCTGGATTTGGTTTTCCTTTCAGTCCCAGTTGAATGGAGACCTCACCATCCACACGAGTCTCAAAAAGATGTTCCAGTTTGGAAAGTTTGAGAATAAGCTGGCAGTTCCTGCTGGAAGACGCGATACCAATCCTGATTCCCTTCTTGATCAGTTGATGGATAAGATCAACCGTTGTCGTGTAAACCTCAGGACCCTCTTTGATAAGAATATCAGTAAAAAGGCTGTTTTTCCGATTCCCCAGACCGCAGATTGTCTCTTTTTCAGGATCATCATCAAGATCCCCAAACGGCAGATCAATATCTCGTGATGCAAGAAAACTTTTGACACCCTCCATCCGTGGTTTCCCATCCACATATTTGTGATAATCATGCGCCGGATCAAACGGAAAGTATGACTCCTTGTTTGATTCCGCATAATTTTTCAGAAAGTAGTTAAACATGGATTCCCATGCCAGACTGTGAACCTTTGCCGTACCCGTGATGACTCCGTCAAGATCGAAGATTGCCCCTTTGAAAGTAATGCTCATGCCAGTAGTTAAATGGTTATCGTAATGCACATCATAATTACAGGGAAAGAAGACCGAGAATGGTCAGAAGAACATCGGGATAAGGCACCGTAAAGCTGTTTGGGCAGATCTCCTCAATCTGCTTTTTCAGCGCTTCATCTCTTGTTACAAAAACTGCCCAGACATCTTCAAACATCTCTACCGCCTTTTTCAGCATGGGAATATCAGAGGGTGTGTCACCACAGACCAGTGTTGGCCCCGTTGAAGAAGACATACCAAGTTCACCCACCATAAAAGCAAGCCCATCCCCTTTGTCAAAATCCTTGATGGGGGATTGGTCGGAAGCGACATCAATCGTTAAAATAATTTCAATGTCAAGTCCGGTATCCTCTATTCTGAAGTTTCGGCCACTTGGATCTATTTCACGGACTACACTTTTCACCTTTTCAAGAAAAGCTGAAGATTCATCATCCCTTATGGAGTGGGTAATATCCTGACGGGCAACAGTTGTCTGACCAAATTTGATCTGGAGAGCAGAGCCAATAAAGTTGAATTTTTCAAAATCCTGCTCCTGAAGCAGTACCAGCATTCTTTCATTCAACAGATGAATCAGCTCCTCTTTTTTCGCCTCGATAGGGAAGCTATGGAACTCTTCTTTAAGATCAATAAACTCACGTCCCTTTGATCCTGCATAGATAAAGGTGTTACCGGGATTAATGGAGACATTCAGAATACCAAAATCTTTCAGTGGAGCGGAAGTGATAATAAGAGGATAATTGCAGCGATGCTTGGCGAAGCGAGTAAGAAATACCGAATTATAGATTGGCTGAACGGAAGAGCGATACCTGCCACAATAGTTGTTGGTCGTCCCGTCACGATCGGTTATAAAAGCATGAAAATGTTTCCCTTTCAGCAGCTCTACACCCTGGTTGATGTAGCTTCTGAAATCAGGAATGAACTTTGCCAGGTAATCGATAAACTTATCCTCGCCATACTCCAGGTAGTAAATATCTTTTTGCAGCTCCCGGATTTCATAGGTAAGATCGACCGCAATTTGTCGAGTGTCATCAAGACGAAGAAGGCGTTGACCCGTATCGTCGTCAATATAAATAGTTTGCAGTGAATAAAGAGCATTCTTCAGCGATTCCACACTGGGTTGCCCGACAACTCTCTGCTTGATAATATTCTTGACGATGGGCAATCTCAGTTCTCGTGTCTCAGCTTTGAGCTGATAGAGTTCTTTCAGCGTCCTGATATCCTGTAACGTGATTAACGTATGGGATGTACTTAGGTTGCGTTCTTTAAGAATGCTTTCGTGCATGCGTTACTGGTAAGAGAGTGGGAAGTAGCGTAATGCGTCTCCCAATTTAAGGAAAAACTTTCAAATACTATTAGAAAATTTTATCAAAAAAACAAAAGGCGCAGAGAAAATAGTTTCGGTTCTGAGAGGGATTGGACTTTTTCAAGGAAAAAATCTCAGAACGGCGCACTCTCACTCAGGATAGCGGTAATCTGCTGGTGAAGTTCACCCACAGGCAGAAGTGCATCAAGAGAGATAAATCGTTCGGGGTTCTGTCGAATAATTTCAAGGTAACCCTGCTGAACTTTCCGGTAAAAATCGATTCCTGAACGCTCCATTCGATCAAGTTCTTTGCTTTCAAATGCAAGCGGAATAGAGCTTTTGGCAAATTTTCGTTTCAGAGCCTCCTCCGGCTCAAGATCAAGATAAAAAGTGATGTCGGGTGTGATTCCACAGGTAGCAATAGAGATAACTGATTGGAGCAAATCAAGATCAATACCCCGCCCATACCCTTGATATGCTGTGGTTGAATCAAAAAAACGGTCAAGAATGACCGTTTTCCCCTCTCGAAGAGCCGGTTTTACAACATTATGAACCAACTCAGCCCGGCTTGCAGAAAACAGAAGGAGCTCACCAACAGGAGTGACCTTGTGAGAGGTATCCAGCAGAATTGTGCGGATTTTTTCAGCCGCAGGAGTTCCTCCCGGCTCACGCAGAGTAAGCACATCGACACCCTCTTTCGTCAGGAAATGAACCAGCTTTTTTATCTGGGTGGATTTTCCTGCCCCGTCTATTCCTTCAAACGTAATCAGCATGACTTTTTGTGGAGCAGGTTCCAGAAAGTTTACAAGAAAGAGAGGGCTAGTGTGGCTGACCAGTCGGACGAATCAGGATATCGTTCACATCAACGTGTGGCGGCTGGCTTATTGCAAACATCACGGCACGAGCTATATCATCCGGTTGCAGCTCGGGCGAGGCAGGTTTCTGCAGGTTATCCCAGAAAGGGGTATCGACAATTCCCGGCTCAATCAGGGTGACGCGAACTCCGGTTCCAGCCATCTCATTGCGGATAGCCTGTGCCATACCGGTGACTGCCCATTTGGTTGCAGAATAGAGGTTTCTGATAGAGGTAACACGTCCAACCACAGAGCCTGTAACCAGAAAGTGTCCTCCACATTTTACCAGTTCCGGCAACGTCAGTCGGGCTGTTGCGGCAGCTCCAAAGACATTGACCAACACCATCTCACGCCACTCATCAGGCTTGTCTTCACCCCCATAAAAAGTTGAGCCTTTCGAAAAACCGGCATTGGCAAATACCACATCAATCTTTCCGAAGTGGCTGAGGCACAGATGCACCATCTCCTGCTGCGATTGCCAGTCGGCAACATCACAGGTAATGGCCAACGCCTGTTCAGAGCCAAACTCGGCAACCAACTGCTCAAGTTTGTTCGTTGAGCGGGCGGCCAGAACCACCCGGAAGCCAGCCTCGACGGCACGCCTTGCAGTTGCCTCGCCAATGCCGGTGGATGCGCCTGTAATCAAAAAAACCTTGTTGCTCATCATGCCTCTTCCTTGTAGGTGTTGAGTGCACTATGTTTGCGTCCGTAAAAAAAGTAGATCACCATTCCTATAAAGAGCCAGACAAAGAGCCTGATCCAGTTTTCAACAGGCAGCGAAAACATCAGCATCAGACAGGTGAGAATCCCTGCGATGGGCACAAAAGGAACCAGGGGAGCCCTGAAGGGTCTGTTGGCCTCAGGGTGTGTTTTTCGCATGATCAGCACGGCAAAGCAGACCACTACAAAGGCGAAGAGGGTGCCAATATTGACCAGTTCCGCCAGCAGGCGCAACGGAAGCATGCCTCCCAGAATCGCAACAAAAATACCGGTCAGAATGGTTGATTTCCAGGGAGTTCTAAACTTTTCATGAATCGCTCCAAAAAAAGACTTCGGAAGCAGGCCGTCACGTGCCATGGCGAGAAAAACCCTTGGCTGGCTCAGCATCATCACCAGTAGCACGGAGGTGATACCGGTGATGGCTCCAAGCGAAATAATAAACTGCGCCCAGCCGATACCAACCTGCATAAAGGCATTGGAGACCGGAGCGTCGATGTTTATCTTGCTGTACGGCACCATACCGGTGATAACAGCCGCCACAGCGATATAAAGGATCGTACACACCACAAGTGAGCCAATAAGAGCAATGGGAATATCGCGTTGTGGATTTTTCGCCTCCTCGGCATGGGTGGAGATTGAGTCAAAACCAATATAGGCAAAGAAAATCATGGCTGCGCCAGCAAGCACGCCAACCGGAGCACCACCTGTGCCAGGTTCACCAAGCACGGTGTGCCCAAAAAGACTGAGTCCTGAAAATCCAAATGGCGCAAAAGGAATCCAGTTTGCAGGTTTCACATACATCGCTCCAAGCACAATGACCAGCAGGACAATGGCAACCTTGACAATGACCATTCCTGCATTAAAGTTGGCGCTCTCCTTGATGCCCTTGACAAGCACCACGGTAACAGCAAAGGTAATAAGCACGGCTGGAAGATCAAACCATGCGCCGGTTGAGCTTAAGAGCCCGCTTGAAGGATCAAAGTCAAACGGAGCATTGGAAAAAAGTGCAGGGATACCAAGACCAAAAATCCCTATAAAATCCTGAAAATACTTCGACCATCCATGTGCCACGGTTGCCGACGCAACTCCATACTCCAGAATCAGATCCCAGCCTATAATCCATGCCATCAATTCACCAAGCGTTGCATAAGCGTAGGTGTAGGCTGAGCCGGCAACTGGCACCATTGATGCAAACTCAGAATAGCAGAGCGCTGCAAAAATGCAGGCCATTCCGGCAACGGCAAACGAGAGTGTCACCGCCGGACCAGCCTTGTCATGGGCGGCAACACCAATGAGGACAAAGATGCCTGTTCCGATAATAGCGCCGACACCAAGACTTGTCAAAGCAACCGGTCCGAGAATCCTGTTAAGCCTGTTTTCACTATGTATCTCCTTCAACAGGAGTGACAACGGTTTCTTGCGGAAGATTTTCTGCATACTATGAGTCCCTGCGATTCATGATGGATAAAAAATAGACCAACTGCATAATAGCCTGGGCGGCTGCCGCAACATACGTAAGTGCGGCTGCATTCAACACAGCATTCACCCCTTGCATCTCGGCGCTCGAGACAATTCCCTGCGATACAAGCAGCTCCTTTGCCCGACGGCTTGCATCAAATTCGACGGGAAGGGTCACCAGCGCAAAGAGCGCTGTTCCCCCGAAAAGGATAATACCGACCCATGCAAGGGTTGCGCCGAGTGTTCCCGCAAGAAACATGCCCGCCATAAAAATAATAGGCCCAAGATTGCTTCCTATGGAGACTGCTGGAACCATTATGGAGCGCAACTGCAGCGGAGCATAACCAGTTTTATCCTGAAGTGCATGGCCCGCTTCATGAGCCGCTACGCCAACTGAGGCAATACTTGGAAGATTATAAACATCATCACTCAATCGCAACGCCTTTTGGGCCGGATCATAATGGTCTGAAAGCATCCCGTCAGCACTTTCAACAGTGACATTGCCCAAGCCACCTCGCTGCAGAATCCGTCGGGCAGCCTCTGCACCGTTCATTCCGCTCTGGGTACGTACTTGCGAATATTTGTTAAACGCTGACTTAACCTTAAACTGAGCCCACAACCCGAGCAGCATGGGTGGCATGGCAAAAACAAAATAGAGAGGATCAAAATACATGGCAGCAATAATTATCGGTTATCGATAAACGTCAATACAAATTCACAATGGTTAACATGAGCTGAAGATAACAATAAAAAAAAGAGACAAGTTCATGAATGAGGTCACCGGCATGGGTTTCAACTGAAAGGAATTTAGAAAAAAAACAGGAAATAGTAAGGGTCAGCCGACAGCAATGTTCGACTGACCCTCTGGACTCAGCGGTTCGATGTAGGCACACCCCCAGAACAGATCATCCAAATTTCATGTTGCGATGTGAAGCCTCCGACTCAAGTTGCGGAATCTGGGTATAATGGCCAGCCTTGAGGTCAGCACGAACTTTGGCAAGGAGTTCACTCCGGGAGAGGGAATTATGAGAGCTATTCATCTCTTTGCAGAAAAAATAGGTGAATGCTCCATGCCAGCCACCGGCGATATTGGCATCAGCACTGGTCTGATCGGAACGGCAGGCGGCCCATAAAATATGATGCACGACTCCTTTTTCAAGCAGTCCGTGACGTAATCCGCGAGACCGCTTGCACTCAACCTTCTGAAATGCTTCGAACGAAGGTGGTGGAAGGTAGCGGAGTCTGCGATCGAGCAGCATGTCAACAGACTTCAATCCTGTGCCACTATGGCAGGTATCAAGGTATACCTCAAGATGCACATTGGGTGGCAATGGGGCAAAAAGATCACGCAGTTCATCATCGAGGATGATGAAGTTGGTATCCCACTGATTGCCACTTTGGGCCAGGTCATGGGGGCAAAAGGCTTCATCGGCACGATCAGGTTCATCACCGCTCAAATCAGGTATCTGGGTGCCATGGCTCGACATGCTGAAGACCAGAGAGTTGTATGTACCTGCCAATGCACCATCAACCATCGCTTTCAGCGTGCTCATGATCTTTGCTTTTGTGGCTTTGGCATCAGTCAGCACCGTAATGTCAGCAGCCTGAAAACCAAGGAGATTCTGCAACAATGCTGACATATCATTGGCATCGTTGACACAACCCTGCAACGAGGAGGCAGGATAGTTCTTGAATGTGTTGATTCCAACACACAAAGCTTTTTTGTTGGTAGCCATGATGGTTCCTCCTGTTTTAGTGGCTGGCAGGGCTGAAAAGATACTCCGGTGACCAGCAAGCCGGGTATCTCTTGATGATAAAAAAGCAAATGCTTTTTGGTATATGCACTATATTAAAATATTACTACGATTTGAATAGGTGTAATTTATGTAAAAAATAAGAAAATATTAAGAGAATAACTGCGATTGGTTGCGTAAAAATTAAATATAAAGCCTTTTTTTATGAAAAAATGAAAATTTTAACCGTATTTTTCAGAGTAAATACCACCAGACAGCGCTACTCCTGTTCAGAATTGCGCTGTCCAGGGATATTGGCGGCACACCGTCATACGTCAAATATATTTATAACTTTCCCTGCCTCCCGGGGTTGTTGGCTATCACCCGAACAGGGGTGGCAAAGGATATTTATACCAAAGTACAAGGAACGTTCATGAACTTTCTCCACACCTCCGACTGGCATTTGGGCCATACGCTTTACAGCAGAAACCGGTATAGCGAATTTTCAGCTTTTTTGGACTGGCTTGTCGAGTTGATGAAGCAGGAGAGGATTGATGCGCTTTTGGTTGCAGGAGATCTGTTCGATACCACCATGCCCGGCAACCGCGCCCAGGAGCTGTACTATGGTTTTCTCCACCGGGTTGCCCGCTCCACCCCCTGCCGCCATGTGGTGATCACCTCCGGTAACCATGACTCGGCCTCGTTTCTCGATGCTCCAAAAGCACTTCTGCGGGCCCTTGATGTGCATGTGATTGGTTCTGTGAGTGACAACGTGAGCGAAGAGGTGGTGGCACTGCACGACCGACAGGGTGGGCTTGAGGCGGTAGTCTGTGCCGTGCCGCATCTGCGCGACCGCGACATCCGAAGCGTGGTGGCTGGAGAGAGCGTGGACGACAAAAGTCGCAAGCTCATCGAAGGTATTGAACTTCATTACCAAAAGGTGTGCAAGGCTGGAGAGCTGTTGCGACAGCAGGAGGGCGCGTCGGTACCGATGATCGCCATGGGCCATCTCTTTACGGCGGGTGGCATAACCACAGATGGCGACGGAGTGCGCGAGCTCTATATCGGCTCATTGGCCAGGGTGAGTCGTTCAATTTTTCCGACCGGCATCGACTATCTGGCTCTCGGCCATCTGCATATTCCGCAGAGGGTAGGGGGCGAGGAACACCTGCGCTACAGCGGTTCGCCACTGCCGATGGGGTTCGGTGAGGCGCGTCAGCAGAAACAGGTGCTCTTTGTGGAGTTTGCCGATGGTGAACGGAGGATCCGTGAGATTGCGGTGCCACGGTTTCAGCCGCTTGAGCGCATCAGTGGAGATGTCGATGCCATCACCTCGCGTATGCTCCAGCTCAAGGCAGAGGGGAGCTCTGCCTGGCTTGAGATCGAATACACGGGTGCTGAACTGGGAGGCAATCTGGGAGCACTTCTGGAGGAGGCGGTAGAGGGGACGAAGCTTGAAATTCGCCGGATCAAGAACAGACGAAACGCCGCCCTTATCATGCGGCAGCTTTCGGAGCATGAATCACTCGATGAGCTTGGAGAACTTGATGTTTTTGAGCGCTGTCTCACTGCAGCAAAAGTGCCGGACAGCCAACGGTCGGCTCTGCTGCAGGCCTACCAGGAGATTGTGCTCTCTCTTCATGAAAATGATGAGCCACTCTCCACCACCACACCCTTTCAGAGGCAAACACTATGAAAATACTGTCGTTACGGTTTAAAAACCTGAACTCTCTCGTGGGTGAATGGCTCATTGATTTTACCGCTCCGGAGTATGTCGTTGATGGGATATTTGCGATTACCGGACCCACCGGTTCGGGAAAGAGCACTATTCTTGATGCGCTTTCGCTGGCGCTGTACGGCCAGACACCACGCCTCCCAAAAATCAACAAAAGTGGCAATGAAATCATGTCGCGCCGGAGCGGAGAGTGTTTTTCAGAGGTGGTGTTTGAAACCCTGACGGGCCGATACCGTTGCCACTGGTCGCAGCATCGCTCGCGCAGGCAGCCGGGCGGGGAGTTGCAGAGCCAGAAGCATGAGATTGCCGACGACCTGACCGGCAAGATAATTGAATCAAAATTGCAGGATACCCTTGCTGCAGTGGTCAAGCGAACGGGAATGGATTTTGATCAATTCACCCGTTCCATGTTGCTTGCCCAGGGTGGATTTGCCGCCTTTCTTCAGGCTCGTGATGATGATCGGGCACCGGTGCTTGAGCAGATCACGGGCACAGAGATTTACTCCCTGATCTCCATGAAGGTGCATGAGCGTCACCGTTTTGAGCAGCAGAAGCTGAAATTGCTCAGGGATGAGTGTTCCGGCATTCAGTTACTTGATGCCGAGAGCGTTGCCGCTGTAGAGGCAGCGTTAACCGTAAAGCAGCGGGATGAGGTCAACCTCATCAGTCGGCAGCACCAGGCGGAAACAGCTCTCCGCTGGCTTCGGCAGATTGCAGCCATGCAGGGTGAACTTGAGGGAATGCAAGGGAGTTTCGATGAACTGAAGAGCTTTGAGGAGCGTTTCACTGTCGATCGCCAACGGATGGAGCTGGCCCGCCGTGCGGCGGCCTTTGAACCGGCGTACACTACCGTTGAACAGCTTCAGGAGCTTCAAAAGCGGGAACTCCACAACAAAAACACCTTGGAGAGCGCCCTTGAGGAGACAAAACTGCTCTTTGCGACACAACGGGATGCGTTCGTGCAGGCGGTAGAGAAGCAGCAGCAGGTGAAAGAGGAGGCAAAAAACCTTTCGGTTGTTCTGCGTGACGTGCGGGCACTCGATGTGCAGATATCATTCAAAATGGAGCAGTGTCGCGAGCAGGAGAAGGCGGTGAGCCTTCTTCACGAACAGAGCGTAACGCTGGAGAGGCAGATTGCCCGCATTGAGACTGAAACGCAGCATGCGAGGCAAAAGGTTGAAGAGTCGGAGAGATATCTGGCTCAACATGAGAGCGACCGCACACTCCTTGCGTCCCTGAGTGGTCTTGAAGCTGCCGTTGGGCAGCATCGTGAAGCTGAGGAGGGTGAGCTGAAAGCACAAGCCACACTGCAACAGAAACAACAGGAGCTTGCTGAGGCAGGGATGGTTCACCGCAAGGCGCAGCAGGAGGCAACAGCGGAGCGGGCAGCTCTTGAAGCATCCCGTACACAGCGGGAGCTGCTTTCACAAAAACTTGCCACGCTCCTTGCCGGAGTGAGTATTCCGCAACTGCGTGAGGAGAGAGAGCATTTGCTGGAGCGCACCAGAGTGCTTGAAGCTTTTGCTGCACGCCTTTCCAATGCCTCTCACATTGGTGAGCACCTTGTCGCGACAGAGCGGACTCTTCTGGAAAATGATGCAGCCCTCTCTCGCACAACCCTGGAGATGGAGAGCCTTACCCTGCTTCAGCAAAAAGAGGCGGTGATCGTTGAAGGGCTTGAGCATCAGGCGGTGCTGCGCTCAAAAATTCTCTCTCTGGAGAAAGAGCGCACGCTGCTGCTTGATGGGCAGCCATGCCCTCTCTGCGGTTCGACTCACCACCCCTGGGCAGAGGAGAGCCCTGAAACAACAGGTGACGACGATACCCTTCGCCTTGCCCGGCTGGCGCTCCAAGAGAGCACTGGCAAGATTTCGACACTGAAGCTTGAGTGGGCCAAAGCGGCAAGCGATCGGGAGCACTATGAACGGCAGCTCCTTGCCGACAGGAGAGCACAGGCAGATGAGCGTGCTGCCGGGAGCAATCTTGCAAAAGAGCTCGGGATTGCCGAAGAGCTGAACCATGAACAGGCAATGCAGAGAGTCGCGGCTGCCCGCAGTCAGGCGGCACAGCAGGCCGAGGCGCTGGCCGAGGCTGAGCAACTTGAAGCCGCGCAGAAGCGGGCCGAGAGGGAGATGCAGCAATTGCATCAGCATCTGGCCGAAACGGTGCGACGTGAGGATGCGGCGGACTATCGCCAGAAGAGTGCCGCAATGGAGGTGAAAAGGGGAGAGGAGTCCTGCAACACCAGCAGAGAGCGGCGAGTGGTGCTGCACGAGAGCCTCCAGCGGCAGCTCGCAGGGTACAACATTCTCTCTGGAAAGAAGGGCACCTGGGGTGAGGCGCTGCAGGAGCTGCATGTGCGAGCTGACGAGTGGCAACGTGCCATTGATCGCAAAACCACGGCACGACAGCAGATTGCCGCGCTGGAGAGCAGCCTCGAGGCTCAGCATGAGCTTCGTGCAGCGAAAACGGTGGAGCTTGGCGAGAGGGTGCGCCTCTCCCTTGCTGCTCAAACAACCGTTGCTGCTCTTCAGGAGCAACGGCAGCAGTTATTTGGCGCACAACATCCTGATGAGGTGGAACGATCTCTGGCTGAACGAGTCAAAGCTGCTGAAGCCTCTCTTGAAGATGCCCGGAGCCGTCGCGACAAAGCGTTGCAGCAGATAGGCGACCTCTCGGCACGCCTTGAAATGGTCGCCAACTCTTCAGGAGGAAGGGCACTGATGATCACAGAGAAGCAGGCTCAGCTCACCCGGGAGCTGGCTGCCGTCGGCTTTGAGAGTCTCGAATGCTTTCTTGCGGCACGGCTGGAGCGGGATGCGCTGGAAAAGCTTGAAGATCGGGCAAAGCGGCTGGCGGCACGCCGTCTTGAGCTTGAAACCCTGCAGAGCGAACGCCAGTGCAAGCTGATGAACGAGCAACAGTTGGCGCTGACCGATACCTCGCCCGAAGAGCTGCAAGGAGAAATTGAACAGCTATCACTCAATTGTGCCACTCTTCGCTCCGCTATTGAAGAGCTGAAACAACAACTCTTTGCGCACGAGAGTGCCGCTGCCCTGTTGCGCGAAAAAACTGCCGCTCTTGCCGCTCATCAAGCGGAGTGTACCCGCTGGACAACCCTTAATGAGCTGATTGGGTCAGCCGACGGCAAGAGGTATCGCAATTTTGCCCAAGGGCTCACCTTCGACATCATGATTGGCCACGCCAACCGCCAACTGGTCAACATGAGCGATCGCTATCTCCTTGTCCGCTCTACCGACCACCCCCTTGGTCTCAATGTCATCGACAACGATCAGGCGGGGGAGGTGCGCTCCACCCTGAACCTCTCGGGAGGAGAGAGCTTCATCGTCAGTCTTGCGCTGGCACTTGGGCTGTCGCAGATGTCGAGCCGGAATGTCAGGGTTGATTCACTCTTTCTCGACGAAGGGTTCGGCACGCTTGATGAGGATGCCCTCGATACCGCCTTGCAAACCCTTGCTGCGCTTCAGCAGAACGGAAAGATCATCGGTATCATCTCTCATGTTCCGGCGCTCAAGGAGCGAATCACCACACAGATCAGGGTTCATCCTCTGTCAGGAGGTCGCAGCCGTCTCTCGGGACCTGCGGTGCGTGAGATCTCGCGCCAAGGGTGACAGCCTTTCATTGTAATGGTTGCTCGAAACACTTGAGCAGTGGCAAAAGCTTCTTGCGTTTCCCCGTCTGCGGGAGTACGGAATGGCTCCTGAGGATGTTGACAGCATTGTCTGTGCTACCCGCAGCAAGAGTAACGCAGTTCAGCTCGACAATGCTGCCATGAAGCGGATTCTTATACGCAGATGGTGGCACAAGAGCCGCTCTGTTTCAGTTCACCCCGATGATGACACTTGATGCCTTGAAGAGCGCACAGGCCGTGTCGCCCTCTTTCAGCGAAAGCTTTTCTGAACTGCCGTGCGTAATGATAGCCGAGATGACATTACCATCTCCAATGGCAACATCAACCTCTGTGCTGACGGGACCTTCAATAAGCTTGCTGATGGTGCCGGGCAGGACGTTGCGGGCGCTCAATTTGGCATCGTGCAGCTCCCGGGCAATAATGATAGAGCTTGATTTGATGATGGCATAAGCATTCATTCCCTCTTTCAGGCCGAGGTTGGCAACGGCACCGTTGGTGATGGTTGCTGCAATGCTGGTCTCTCCTTTAAGTCGCAGGATCACCTCGGCATTAACCGCGCCAATGGTGAGTTTTTCCACTGTACCGGAAAAGAGGTTACGTGCACTGATTTTCATTGATATCCTTTTAAGAAATTGATAAAGATTATTGCTCTCGTCGAGACGCTCTTCAAGATTATAGAGAAATTTCCTGTGCTCCTCCTGAACAACACGAAACTGTTCGATAATTTTTTTGCCCTCACCGGTCAACGTTGTACCGCCTCCACCTTTTCCGCCGGTCATCCTGTCAACAAGAGGTTTGTCGGAGAGGTTATTCATCATGTTGACCAGATGCCATGCTGTTTTATAGCTGATGCCGACAGCTTTGGCTGCGCTGCTGATGGAACCAAGAGCTTCAATGCTCTCCAGCAGGGCGATCCTGTCACCTCCGAGAAACCTGTTCTCAGCCTTTTGAAACCAGATAGAGCCTTCAATGCCGATTGCCTCTTTTTTGCACGTCATACCGTCGATTCAGCTTTGTGATCAAAACAGTGTCGTTGAAAGATACAGGTTTTCTGCGTGATTCAAATCGATGATTTTAACGTCAACGGTTATCTGTCATGATTCATTATTGTCACTATTTTATGCTCAAATTCGTTAAATTTCTTCTGTAATAGCTTTAATCCTTGCTCTTTTTCAGTTTTGGTCATGAACGAGTAGGTGATGCTGTTTGAGACAAATTGTTTGATTTCATCATAGGAGTATCTGTATCTGCTGGCAAGAAGCACATATTCTTCTGTCAAACTGCCCCTCGAAACCCCGGGATCATCAGAAGATATTACAATCGGTACACCAAAATCGGTATAAAGCCGTAAGGGATGCGCTTCATCTTTTACGCCAAGGATAAACTCATTACTGGTAAGGTTGATCTCTACCGGAATATGATGAACTTTCATGCTGCGCAGTGTCTGTAGTGCATTTGTTTCGTAAACGATATCCACACCATGGCCAATCCGGCTGGCTCCTGCTACTGTGACGGCATCGGATATATGGTATTTCAGCTCTTCCGGTACCACCATTCCTGCAGTTAGCTCTCCTGCATGCATGGATGTTTTGATACGGGGATATTTTTCTTTCAGGTATCTGAACATTTGAATATGGAGCCTGTAATCAGATAGTGCAATGGCATCATTCTCCGAACTTACTATGTTGACACCGACAACCCGGGCGTTGTTATCTGCCTCATAAAATGCGGCATAGAGGCTGGAGAAGAATTGAGATGGTGTGGAGTTTCTTGACACATAGCTTTGAAAGCGCAACGTGAAATTCGCATCATCAATTCCCCTGGAGCATACATCTACGAGATCACGATACTGGCTGACCCTGCTGTAGAACAAGGTGTCTTTACTGATGCCGGATATGAAGCCGTCCAAAGTATCTCGAAAAACCTTGTTATCTATGTTGATCTCACCTTTTCGGACAAGTGAGTCAAATTGCGGATCAGCTTTTTGATAACCGGGAGAGACAAACATGGTTTCGAGGTACTGTACATTTTCATTTTTAGCCCGATTTTTCAGCAACTGAATACCTTCTGCGTAATATTTCTTATTGCCATAAAAGATTTTCGAGAAATATGAAAAGGTATTGAAAAACTGAACGTCCGGTGCCAGCGTGTCATGATAATGATTGGCATAATCCTTGTCTGACCAGTGACTGAGAAAATCACTGTACACCACTTTGTTGCTTCTTAAGTTTTTAACTGAAACGGTGTCTTGTAACTTTCCAGTGTCATTCGGGGTTAGGACGCTAAAGTCGTTTTTACTGATCCAATACCCTTCCTTCTTGATCCAGTCCAGGTAATTCTCAGCATATAACGATCCGGTAAAATGTTGATGGATATCTCCTCCTTTTGGCATAAGGGTAAAGAACAGCCGTAATTTTGCGATATCCGGCTTTGCGGTTGCTATCAGTTTATCATACCATGATTTTGTGGTATGGTAAGGGTCCATTGCTTTTTTTTGTGCTTGCACAGTAACCGGATACAGGCAAAGCATCAACATCAGAAGAATTAAACTTGATTTTTTTTGCATTATCTCTGGCAAACTATATGATATGAAACAATTAAAGGAACGGTCAGGACTGAAGAAATGTCTCGGATACCAATCCATTTCTATTCTGCTTTTCAATCCCTCGTACCCGGAAATTGTGCTCATGTTGTATAAGGTGTTCTTCTTTTCTTAAACACTCGCGAGGTTAAATGACCTTGAAAAGTACAAAAAAGGTATAGACTAATTTGGCTAAACATAAAAAACAGTGCCACCATCGGAAATATCAGGCATGACGGCATATTGTCGTCTGTTTTCAAATCCCGCATTGATCATCCAAGTCTCACTTCCAACGAGCGAAGCATTTGAAATGTATTGATAGAGTCGACACCAAAAGCTTTGCAGACATTGGGAATCGGAATTTTTCTGCGAATATCGAATTTCAACTCTTCAAGAGTAACAACCACACAGCTATGTGCTGCGGCATAGGCGACAATCCATGGGTCTGCATAGTCAGCTCTCGCAAATTCATCTTTTGCGGCATCCGTAAACTGGGGCTGGTTATATGCCCACATCATTATATCCCTGTACTTGCCAAGAACATCAGGGTTATCAGTAGAGACAAAAGAGTTGAATTGTCCGTTTATCCATGTCACCAATTCATCATCACCGCGATTTATTTCGTCACAAACACGATCAATGCTCATGATCTTGCCATAGCTTGCCTGTTAAACCAGTGTATTCCAAAAACCTGGTACAATATCAAACGCGTAGTAAAGTCGTGCTGCTGATATGAGCACGTTTGCATCGAGAAGATAAACCGGGGAGATGCTCAAACTCTTCTCCCAAATTTATCATCAGCATAGTGCTGAAAAGTCTTTCTGTTTAAATCGCTCAATCGGTATGCCTCTGTATAGGAGTTTTTTCCTTCCTGAACAATTGAACCAATGCCTCCCCGAAACGTCGTCCAATACGAAGGTTCTGGTTCATATAATAATCCCCTCTACCACGAGGGGAACTGTTTTTCGTGTATTCGCTTTGTTGCCACTCCCTGTAAAAATTAAAAAATGTATCTCGTCCAATAAGTCCCAAATCAAAAAACCTGCGGGCGGCAACTATTTCGCTCACCTTGAATTGCCGTGCTATGTGTTGGACGGCATCTTTATGTGCAGCAATATCAGGCCAAAGTGTTGTCAAAAGAGTGGATGGCACCAAAAATTCTGCGGCAATTCGATTACAGGCTTGCTCATAAGCGTCATCGGCAGGTTGCAGGTCGCGTAAATCGAAAGCTGCGCTTCTGCCAAGCCAGAGGTGGGCAAGTTCATGCGCCAGCGTAAACATTTGGGCAGCTTTTCCATCGGTGCCATTCACAAATAGAAGAGGGGCATAGTTATCTGCCAGCACAAACCCCCGGAATTCGTCAGGTTCAAGTTTGCGGTGGGTATTGTTGCCGACAACACCATTGACCATCACCAATATCCCTGCATCTTCTATTTTGCTCTCAAGCACTCTCAATGCGGCATTCCAGGAGGTTTGTTGTTTCGCCCAATTGCCGTCGATTCCTAAAGTACGTCTGATTTTTCGAGCGATGCTCGCTGGTTCATCATCAAGGGATGCCTCACCGATAAACGACAAAGGTTCATGCCCCTGCTCAATGAGATACTCCTGCATCCAGGCTTATCTACGCTGCATTTTGTGGATGGTGTCGAGAAGCTCAGGACTGAATCGAGGCATGCATTCGTTGGCCAATGTCCTGAAATTGGCAATTGGCAGCACCTCCTTTGGTGGGTCAGGAAGTAAGAGAAAACCAAAAGGAACCGACGCAGCCGTCGCAAAATCTTCAAGCTGATGCAAAGTCGGCTGAATGGTACCGCTCAGCCATTCGCCAATTTTTGGAAACATGCGCTCCAGTGTTTCTTGGCGATTGGAACGATGTAACGCCCACTCAAGAACTTTTGGGCTCAAGGCGATTCGCATTGTATAAAATAATAGGTGACCAAATGTCGCGGAATGCGGTCTGCTTGTGTAACCCTAATGTAATAAAACTTTGCTAAGTTTTGGGTCAAACAACCCGGATTTTGAGCATCTTGCGCTCTGTCAAAACATTATCATGCGTTCAAATCCAATTGAATGCCTTGGTTAATGCAACGCAGTAATAAACTCTTCAACCGAAACTCCTGCTTGTTTTAAAATTCCTGCCAACGTACCTGTTTTGATTTCACGATGGTTAGGGACAACACATCCGCACCTGTCTTGCCGAAGAATAATATAGCTTCCTTTTTGCCTCACCACAGTAAATCCAAGACGTTGCAGGGCTTTAACTGCTTCGTTTCCAGAC
>Ga0194037_1000060_pt1 | contig 75996 bp, 65 predicted proteins | sample JunL306m_MetaG_FD_148653 | JGI IMG/M metagenome (GOLD analysis project Ga0194037, IMG submission 148653) | Anoxic zone freshwater microbial communities from boreal shield lake in IISD Experimental Lakes Area, Ontario, Canada - Jun2016-L304-6m | ecosystem: Environmental > Aquatic > Freshwater >...
CAAATCATCTATTTAAAATCAATCAACCAATTTATGAAAAAAACAATTCTAGTAATGGCAGTAGCCATTTCATTATTTGCTTGTTCCACTCCTCAAGCAACTTCAACCAACGATGCAGATGCCGCTAAAATGGCTGAATTTAAAGAAAATACAAAAGTAGTAGAAGCTGGCTTTAACGCATTTGCTAAAAATGACTTAGTTGAATTTGCAACTTATTTTGCAGACTCTTCTAAATTTCATGGTCCTGGTATTGGGGATACTGTGGATTTAAGTAAGGCTCAATTAATAGAAAGACTTACTAATTTTCATAAAATAATTATGAATATTCATCCAAATATTGAAGTGATCGTTCCAGGATTGGATACAGGTACTTTGAAGCCTGATGGCAGTGTGAGAACATATGTAAGATGGCAATCAGAATCAAGAATAAACGGAACAAAATTTAATCAAAAGTTTTATGCCGTTTATAAATTCAATAAAGACCACAAAATTATTGATGCGGAAGAATTTTTTGATGCAAGTGGACTTGTAAGTGCTGCTACTGCTCCTAAGAAATAAAGTTATACAGTTTGGCAAAATACGAAAAAGAGGCGCTTAGAAATAAGCGCCTCTTTTTATACCATTAAGTAGCCATTTGATTAAAAGTGTGTAACCACAGTGTAACGGAGGTATGGACATGAAAAAACCCTTTAAAATCAAGGGTTTTTTGTTTTAAAGCGGACCGGACGGTGAGTTCTCACTCAACTCAAACTCTCCTCACTCCTTAAAAGCCTTATAGAAAGAAAAATAATATAATTTTTATATTATTTTTTCAGGCTGCCTTTAATGATATCAAAAAGATACTTATATTTAAATTCAAATCATTTCATTTAATCAAACCAATCAATCAATGAAAAAAACAATTCTAGTAATGGCGGTAGCCATTTCATTATTTGCTTGTACTACTCCACAAGCAAATAGAACTAACGATGCAGAAGCAGCTAATTTGGCTACATTCAAAGAAAATGCAAAAGTAGTAGAGGCTTGCTTTAAAGCTTTTGCTAAAAATGACTTCGCTGAATATTCAACTTATGTGTCTGATTCTGCAAAATTTTATGGCCCTGGCTTTAACGATACAGTAGCATTAACTAAGACACAATGGATAGAAAGACTTGCAAGTTTTCATACAATACTTAAGGATGTAAAAGCAAATATTTTAGGAAGCTATCCTGGATTAGATTCAGCTACATTAAAGCCAGATGGGGGAGTTAGATCTTATGTATGGTGGCAATCTGAATCAAAGATCAATGGTCATAAGTACAATAATAAATTTTATGGGACTTATAAATTAAATGCAGATCATAAAATTATTGAGGAAATCCAATTTTTTGACGCAACAGGTATAGTTGCTGATGCCATGGCACCTAAGAAATAAAGTTTTACAGTTTGGATGAATACGTAAAAAAGGCGCTTAGAAATAAGCGCCTTTTTTTACACCATTAAGTAGCCATTTGATTAAAAGTGTGTAACCACAGTGTAACGGAGGTATAGACATAAAAAAACCCATTGAAAATCAATGGGTTATGTTCAAATTTGCGGACCGGACGGGACTCGAACCCGCGACCTCCGCCGTGACAGGGCGGCATTCTAACCAACTGAACTACCGATCCTTCTTAATTGCCAAAGGCGATTAATTGGGTTGCAAAGATAAGGGGAAACTACTTTTTTAAACAAATCTTTTATTAAAAAAACCTTTATTATTTTTACAGCCAATTCAACATTATGCTAGAGTACCCAAATCGACAATTTTTAGATTTTGAGCAACCCATTAAAGAGTTGTATGAGCAAATTGATGCGACTAAAAAATTAGCCGAAAAAAATCCTAAAATAGATTTATCTGCCACAATTCAACAATTGGAGCATTCTATTGTAGATAAGCGAAAAGCAATCACAGCAAGCCTTTCGCCATGGCAAAGAGTGCAATTGAGTCGTCATCCTGACCGACCATATACTTTAAAGTATGTACACTTAATGTGTGATAAGTTTGTGGAATTACATGGTGATCGTAACGTCAAAGACGATAAAGCAATGGTGGGTGGCTTTGCCGAATTAGGGGGTCAGACCGTCATGATGATTGGCCAACAAAAGGGAAGTAATACCAAGGCTCGCCAAATGCGCAATTTTGGGATGGCCAATCCAGAAGGATACCGAAAGGCCCTTAGATTGATGAAATTGGCCGAAAAATTCGATAAACCAGTCGTATGCTTAATTGACACTCCGGGTGCATTTCCAGGCCTTGAAGCCGAAGAAAGAGGCCAAGGAGAAGCTATTGCTAGGAATATTTATGAGATGATACGTTTAAAAGTACCCATTGTGATTGTGATTATTGGAGAAGGTGCAAGCGGGGGTGCATTGGGGATTGGTGTAGGGGATAAAACCTTGATGATGGAAAACACATGGTACACTGTTATTTCTCCCGAAAGTTGTAGCTCTATTTTATGGAGAAGCTGGGATAAGAAGGAGGTAGCGGCAGAACAATTAAAATTGACTTCTATTGATATGAAGGGTTTTGGTTTAATTGATGAAATTGTTCCTGAGCCATTGGGCGGGGCACATTGGAGTTATACCGAAGCGGCAGCTACTCTTAAAGAAAAAATTATAGCAGCCATTCAAGAAGTAAAAAATATGGAACCTGCACAACGTGTAGAAAATAGAATTGAAAAATACAGTAAGATGGGATTCTGGGAGGAAGCGTCTTAATTAATTTATTTATATTTACAAACTATGTTAAGACAAACTTTAAAAGGAACTGGTGTTGCATTAGTAACCCCATTTAAAAAAGACAAATCAATTGATTTCGCAGCGCTTGAAAATATTATTGATATTCAAATTGCAGGGGGTGTTGATTATATTGTAACATTAGGTACTACTGGAGAATCAGTAGTGTTATCTGAGCAAGAAAAAGTAGAAGTGCTTCATTGTACTTTTAATAAAGTAAATGGTCGTGTGCCTGTGGTCGTAGGTATTGGTGGTAATAATACTGCCGAAGTGATCAAAGCATTTAGCAAATTACCTATTGATAAAGCGGTGGCAATTTTAAGTGTGACTCCTTATTACAATAAACCTTCTCAAGAAGGATTGTATCAACATTATATCGCACTTGCTGACGCCGCGCCAAAACCTATTTTATTATATAATGTGCCAGGTCGCACAGGTCGTAACATGACAGCAGCTACTACTTTGCGTTTGGCGAGTCATCCTAATATTGCAGGTATTAAGGAAGCGGGTCCTGAAATGGCGCAAACTATTGCGATATTAAAGGATCGTCCTGATGATTTTTTAGTAGTAAGTGGCGATGATGAAATAGTGGTTGCACAAATTGCATGTGGTATGGATGGGGTAGTGAGTGTTGCAGCAAATGCTTTTCCTAAACCTTTTAGTGATATGATTCGTTTTGCAATGGCAGGCGATTTTTCAATGGCGAAACGTATCAATGATTTGTTAGTTGAAGCATACTCTTATATGTACGAAGAAAATAATCCGGCGGGTGTAAAAGCATTTATGTTTGAACAAGAAATCATTCAAAATGAATTGCGTTTGCCATTAGTGCCAGTAAGTGAAGGATTGCAAAAGAAGATTCATTCTTTTGTAGAAAGATTTTAGTTCAGCTTCTTTTTTATTGCTTGTAATTTCATCAAAGCTTCCACTGGAGTGAGGTTGTTAATGTCTATTGCTTCTAATTCTTGACGAATAGATTCAAAAGTTTCTGTATGTGCATCAAAAATAGATAATTGATATTTAGTAGCAGGCTCATTTACGGTAGGTGTGTGGGTAGCATAGTCTTTATTTTTCAATTCCATTTCTTTTAATATCTCGTTGGCTCTTCCAACTAAAATATTAGGCATGCCGGCCATTTTAGCTACATGAATTCCGAAACTATGGGTACTGCCTCCTTGGGTAAGTTTGCGTAAAAAGATAATTTTATTTCCAACTTCTTTATGACTCACATGAAAATTATGAACCCCTGGTAATTGCGCTTCCAAATCATTTAATTCATGATAGTGTGTCGCAAATAAAGTTTTTGGTTTTTGTGCCGATTGGTATAAGTATTCAACAATACTCCAAGCTATTGAAATACCATCATAGGTGGAAGTACCTCTTCCAATTTCATCTAATAAAATTAAACTTTTCGCACTTATATTATTTAAGATGCTAGCTGTTTCAATCATCTCCACCATAAAAGTGGATTCCCCTGCAGATAAATTATCATTGGCACCTACGCGTGTAAATATTTTATCTGTTAAAGGAATCATCGCGGACTGAGCAGGTACATAACATCCCATATGTGCCATGAGTGTGATGATAGCAGTTTGACGTAATACCGCACTCTTACCACTCATATTAGGCCCTGTTAAAATAATAATTTGTTGTGTAGCTGGATCTAAATAAACATCATTAGGAATATAAGGCTGATCAATAGGTAAGGTTGATTCAATCACTGGATGACGACCTGCTTTGATATCTAATATAGCATCATTGGAAAGAATAGGTTTACAATATTTTTGATCTTGTGCAATTTGAGCAAAACATAATAAACAATCAATCACGCCTAATAATTGTCCATTGTTTTGAATGGCTTGTAAGTCATCATTAATATGATTCAATAATTGTTGATACAACTCTTGCTCTAGGGCTAGAATTTTATCCTCGGCTCCTAATATTTTTTCTTCGTATTCTTTTAATTCTGGTGTAATATAACGTTCGGCAGTGGTCAGTGTTTGTTTTCGAATCCAGTCGGATGGCACTTTGTTTTTATGTACATGCGTAACTTCTAAATAATATCCATAAACGTTATTATATCCTATTTTTAAGGAAGAGATGCCTGTTTGAATCGCTTCTTTATTTTGAAGCTGCGTTAAATATTCCTTTCCGCCACTGGATATTAATCTTAATTCATCTAAAGTAGTAGAAACACCTTCTTTGATAAACCCTCCCTTCACTGTGGTGGCTGGGGGTTGCTCTAATAAAGTATTCAAAATATGTGTTTGTGAATGGGAGCAAACATTTAACTGGGATGCAATTTTTTGCAAGTATTCATTGCCTATAGTTGCTAAATTATTTTTAATGTAGGCAACTGCTTCTAATGATTTACCTAATTGAACTAATTCACGTGGTTGAATTTTACAACTTGCAAGTTTGCTGGATAATCTTTCAAAATCTCCGCAGGATTCAATCCAGCTGCTTAATATACTATTGTTTTCTTTGCTTTGAATGAATGTTTCAACGGCATTCAGTCTTGCATTTATTTGATCAATCGATTGTAAGGGGAATATTAACCAACGTTTTAATAAACGAGCGCCCATAGGGCTTTTGGTGTGGTCAATGACTTCTAATAATCCCTTTCTATCGGCCCCATTTCCAATGAGTTCTAAATTTCGGATGGTAAATTTATCCATCCATAAAATTTCATCTCTTTGAATGCGTTGTATGGAATGAATATGCTGTAAATGGGGATGTTCTGTTTCTTTTAAATAATGCAAAATAGCACCGGCTGCAATAATGCCTAAATTTTGATCTTCAATTCCAAATCCTTTGAGGGTTTGTGTTTGAAATTGTTTTAATAATAATTCAGTCGCAAAGGGCGCATCAAAAATCCAACTATCTAAACCATAGGAATAAAAAGAGTTGCCTATGATTTCCTTACAAGTACTTGCATTTTTTGGGTATAATATTTCTGCAGGCTGCAAACTTTGTAAAAGCTTATCTGCATATTCTTGATTGCCTTCGGCTATTAAAAATTCTCCAGTCGTAATGTCTAAAAAAGATAATCCTACTTTTTCTTGTTCAACATAAATAGCAGCTAAAAAGTTATTGTTCTTATGTTCTAGTAATTTATCATTAGTGGCAATACCCGGAGTAAGCATATCGGTCACACCTCGCTTTACAATTCCTTTCACCGATTTGGGATCCTCTAATTGATCACAAATGGCAACACGATGTCCTGCTTTCACTAATTTATGCAAATAAGTATCTAAAGAATGATGCGGAAAGCCGGCTAATTCACTGGAAGAAGCCGATCCGTTATTTCTTTTGGTCAATGTAATACCTAAAACCTTAGAGGAAATGATGGCATCTTCCCCAAATGTTTCATAAAAATCACCCACTCTAAACAATAGGATGGCATCAGGATATTTTTGCTTAATAGCCTTATGTTGTTGCATTAAAGGAGTCTCTGCACTTGATTTTGCCATGGGTGACAAACCTACATAATTTTTCATAAAAAGCTTACTTTTGCATATGCGAAAACTGAGCATGGATGAGTTGGGTAGAATGTCGGTGACTGACTTTAAAGCAGCCGAAAAAAAGCCCATTGTAGTAGTGATGGATAATATCCGCAGCATGCATAATGTGGGCAGCGTTTTTAGAACCTCCGATGCCTTTTTGGTAGGCGGCATTTGCTTGGGAGGTTTTACCCCGCAGCCTCCACACCGTGATATTCATAAAACAGCTTTGGGCGCCACAGAATCGGTGGATTGGTGGTATTACGAACAAACTATCCAAGCAGTTCTTGATTTGAAAAGCAAAGGGTTTAAGGTGTATGCGATTGAGCAAACGCAAGGAAGTATCTCCTTAGAAAAGTTTGAAAAATCAGAACAACCCATGGCTTTTGTTTTTGGAAATGAGGTAGAAGGAGTCAGTAATGAAGTGCTACAAGCTTGTGACGGAGCAATAGAGATTCCCCAATATGGTATGAAACATTCCCTTAATATTTCAGTGGCAGCTGCCATTGTGTTATGGGAAATGGTTCGTTCGTAAAAAAAATGGTTCATTCATTAAAAATGGTTCATTCGTAAAAGATGGGTCATTCATAAAATATTTACATCATAACTTAAAGTATCTTTATAAGATGTCAGGAGTAAAAAATTATTTGAGTTTAGTAAAGTTCTCGCATACCATTTTTGCAATGCCCTTTGCTATTATTGGATTTATGTTAGGGGTGCAATATTTGCATCAAAACCAAATACCCTTTGAGCATAAAGGATTCGTTTTTGCTGCTGTCATAGTTTGTATGGTAACTGCAAGATCTACAGCCATGGCTTTTAACAGATACTTAGATCGTCATTTTGATAAACTCAATCCTAGAACTGCCATTCGCGAAATTCCTGCGGGTATTATTAAAGCCGAAAAAGCGTTGGTTTTTATTTTCATTAATGCAGGATTATTTATGACGACGACTTATTTTATAAATCCTATTTGTTTTTATTTATCACCGGTAGCATTATTGGTGATTTTGTTTTACAGTTATACCAAACGCTTTACTTATTTATGCCACTTAGTATTGGGTGTGGGTTTATCCTTGGCGCCTATTGGGGCTTACTTAGCAGTGACAGGTCATTTTGATTTTTTGCCTTTACTCTTTTCTTTTTCAGTGGTATTTTGGGTAAGTGGGTTTGATATTATTTATGCATTACAGGATATTGAGTTTGATCAATCTCAATCCCTATATTCTATTCCAAGTTATTGGGGCTTAATAAAAGCATTAAATATTGCCAGGGTATTACATGTGCTATCGGCATCTTTTGTGATAGCAGCTTATTTTCAAGGAAATTTTAATTTGTTTTATATTGGGGGTTTACTCGTTTTTATAGGAATGTTATTTTATCAGCACAGCATAGTAAAGCCAAATGATTTAAGCAAAGTGAATATTGCATTTATGACAGCAAATGGTATTGCAAGTATTGTATTTAGTATTTTTGTCATAGCATCCATTTATTATCAAATTTCTCATGATCCTATCATTGCATCTTATAAAACTTTAACTCAATAATTTGGCACGTATACTTTGTTTAGATTATGGGGGAAAGAGAACCGGCATTGCAGTGACCGATCCTTTACAAATTATTGCCACGGGGTTAACCACCGTGGATACGAAGGATTTATATACTTTTTTAGCCGATTACTTTAAGCAAGAGCCAGTAGAACTCATCATAATAGGAGAGCCTTTGAATTTAGATGATAGCCCTACACATGCCACTCCTTTAGTGTTAAAAGCCATTGAGCAACTCGCTAAAAAGTTCCCATTAATACCTATTCAAAAAGTAGATGAAAGATATAGCTCCAAAAATGCGGTCAGAGCCATGGTAGAAATGGGTATGAAGAAGAAAGATCGTCGTAATAAAAAAACAATCGATCAAATAGCTGCTACCATTATACTTCAGGAATATCTGACCCACCGTTCTTAAACTGCTTATTTATAAGTAACTTTGACCCCATTATAATTGTTTTATATGATTTTACCCATTGTTGCCTATGGGGCAACCATCTTAAGGAAAGTTGGTGAAAATATTAGCCCTGAATATCCTAATTTAACTGCATTGATAGCAGATATGTGGGAAACCATGTACGGTAGTAATGGGGTAGGATTGGCTGCACCTCAAATCAATAAGAATATTCGATTATTTGTAATGGATAGTGCTCAGATATTTGAGAGCCGCGAACCAGAAGATGAAACTTATGTAGATGCCCCGGGCATTAAGAAATTATTTATCAATGCTAAAGTACTAGCAACAGGAGGAACAGAATGGGTATATAATGAAGGTTGTTTAAGTATTCCTAAAATTCGTGAAGATGTATTAAGACCTGCTGAAGTCACTTTACAATATTTTGATGAACAGTTTCAGGAACATACTGAAACCTTTAAAGGGATGACGGCGCGTATCATTTTACATGAATATGATCATATTGAAGGAAAGTTGTTCATAGATTATTTAAAACCTTTGCGTCGTAAAATGTTGCAAGGAAAATTAAATGATATTTCTAAGGGTAAAATGAAGGTTGATTACAAAATGATTCTAGCTAAATAAGTATTAGCAGCCTAAAAGTAAAAGAAGGGGGAAGTGAATGACCCCATTTTTTAATAGATATTTCTTCTTAAAATAAACTCAAACTAATATCCACTTTTCATGCTATCTCAAAAAATTTTCATTTTTTCAATAGCATTCATCTGCAGCTTAGCATCTTACGGGCAAGATTCGTTAGTGGATGTTAATAACACTCGTTTTACATTAACCGACGCTGTGGTGCGAAATCATTTTGATTACAAGGACATTTTACAAAAAATCAAAGAAGATACTAGTTTTTACAAGGCCTTTAAAACCTTGCGAACTATTGGATACAGCGCCTACAATCATATTGAAATGTTGGATGCCAATCAAAAACAATTAGCTTCCTTAAATAGTAAAACTAAACAGCTAAAAGTAGGGGATTGCAGATCCATGCAAGTTTTAGAGGAGCAAGTCACTGGCAATTTAAGAGATGCTAAAGGAGAATATAATTATACCACACCTGCTTTATATGCCAGTTTGTTTTTTACCAAGGGGACCATTTGTGGAGAAACAAATATCGTTTCGGGTAAAAATAGAGTGATTAAAGGGTCGGGCATTGAAAAGGCAAAGGAACAATTAAAGATGTTGTTTTTCAATCCTGGCAAAAAAATTAAAGGCATTCCTTTTGTGGGGGATAAGTTGGATTTATATGATGAAACTGCGCATGAGCTATATAATTACAAGTTGGATTATGTAGATTATCATGGGCAATTAGTATATGTTTTTTCTATTCAACCCAAAGCCGATTTAGGAATTTTTGCAAAAGACAAAATTGTGGTAGATCAAATGACTACCTGGTTTAACCCCAAAACATTAGAAGTGCTAGGTCGCAACTATTCATTAAGTTACAAAGCAGGAGTGTATGATTTTAATGTATCGATGGAAGTAGAACTAGATTACTTTAATGGATTGTTGGTTCCTAAGATATTAAGATACAAAGGTAATTGGGATGTGATTTTTAAAAAGAGAGAAAGAGGATTGTTTACAGCGACCTTATTTGATTTTCAAAAACCTCAGTAAATAATCATTTAATCAGTTTGTAAAAAACTAGATTCAATATATTTTACGACTTCTATTAAACTTCCTGTTTCCTTAAATACTTTTAATTGACGATCTGCCCCTGTACCTCTTTCAAAAATTTGCGTTACTCTTTCAATATGAGTGCGACTTCCTAAATCATCTACCACCCCATCCACAAATTCTAATAATTCATGAATTAAATCCTGCGTAGGTATTTCTTTTTCTTTTCCAAAGTCAATCAGCTTTCCATCTATGCCGTATCTGCTGGCGCGCCATTTATTTTCGTTAATCAATGCACGTTGATAATTAATGAAATTAATATTTTGACGACGTAAAGTATATATTTTAGCACAAATTGCTTGAAACAATGCAGTGATAGTGATGGATTCCTGTACCGTCATAGTGACGTCACAAATTCTAAATTCGATGGTATTAAAGGTGGGGTGTACGCGTAAATCCCACCATATTTTTTTGGCATCATCAATACAATTGGTTTTGATCAGCAAATCCACAAAATTGTCATAGGCTTCTATGCTTTCAAAATAATCCGGAATCCCTGTGCGTGGAAATTTATCAAATACTTTAGAGCGGTAAGATTTATAGCCGGTATTGCGTGATTCCCAAAAAGGGGAATTAGTGCTTAGTGCATAAATATGTGGCAAGAAATAACGGGCAGTATTAGCGATATGGATGGCCATACGGCGATCTTCTATTCCAACGTGCACATGTAGACCAAAAATTAAGTTACTGCGAGCAGCTTGCTGTAATTCATTCAGCAGCTCTTGATAACGTGTTTGGTCCGAAATAAGTTGGGTTTCCCATAAACTAAAAGGGTGGGTGCCTGCTGCTCCAATGCTAAACCCTAAGTCGCCTGCAATAATAGCTACTCCTTTTCTTAATGATAAAATCTCATCAAAAGCCTCCTCTACATTTTGGCAAATGCGACTTCCTACTTCCACTACAGCTTGGTGCATTTCGGCTTTGATCTTGTCCTTGAATAACTTTTGTCCTTCTGTGACAATAGCTCGCTGATGGCTTTTTAATTCCTTAGTAGAAGGGTCTAAGATCATATACTCTTCTTCTACTCCAATGGTAAATTGGTTTAAATAAGCTTTAGACATTAAATTGAAATTACTTAAAATTTAAGAATTAGGTATAAAAAAAATACCCTCCCGAGTGGGGAGGGTATTTTAAAAGCTATTTTAATAATTAGGGCTCCCTAATTAAAATTTGAAACGAATACCTAATTGGCTTACCCAACGAGCACTGTAACTAGGCGCTACACTCGTACTAACACCCCATGGTGTATTGTTTGTGATGGGGTTAAAGCTATAAGATGGAGTTAAAGAACCAGTTGCTCCAGAATATTTAACTAAAGAAAACTGGTCATTTGATAAGAAGTAAGTACGACCCCATGTTCTGTTCAACATGTTAGTGAAGTTGAAGATATCATAAGTCAATTGGAATTGATATTTATGATTGTATGCTTTCACGTTAAAGTCTTGTACTAATTTCAAATCAACAATGTTTTGGAATGGTAATCTACCACCATTTCTTTCAGCATATTGACCTCTGTGTTTGCTTAAGTATTCATCTTGAAGAATATAAGCTTCAAATGCAGCTTTTTGATCGGCTGGACTTAATGAATAACCAGTTGCAGTTACAAATGTCATTGCATTTAACTGAGCTGTGGTTGGAATGAATAATAAGTCATTTGTTTCACTTGTACCTTGGTCTCTAACAGGTCCAGTTCCGTATACATAACTGAATGGATTTCCTGATTGACCATTATATACCAAGCTCACTGTTGTAGCTAAAGCACCTTTTGCATAAGTGAATTTCTTAGCAACAAACATGCTCACTCTATGACCTAAATCAAAATCAGATCTTGATCTGTTCACATAGTTTCTACCATTCACAGTTTCCATATATCTCCATTGGCTGTTGTTTTGGCTAGAAGTAGGTTCGTTTGTAACATAAGCAGTTCCATAAGTATAGAACATATTAAATGAGAAGCCATCAGTCCAAGCTTTATCAACTGAAGCAGTAAAGTTGTATGCGTATCCTTTTTTACTGTTATAAGGTTGATTTGTCAACACGAAAATACCAGTGTAAGGGTTTCCGGCAGGGATATTTCCAATCGCAGGGAATTGAATCTTAGCAGCGTTATTATAAATATAACGATTGTCAGGACCAACCATTGATCCGATAGCATTTTGAATATCTACTCTTTGATAGTAAATCTCATTGATGTTTTTGCTGAAGCTACCTTCAACAGTAACAGACCAATTGTTATCAAAACGCTTATCTACAGCGATGGAAGTTCTGAATAATTTAGGTAAACGGAAGTCAGGAGCAATCAAGTCAACTTGACCTTTTGCTAAACCTGGATTTAAACCTAAATCAGCAGCAGTGTATTGTCCAAAAGGGTTAGCTCTAAAAGTCATTTTAGCTAAAGTTGCAGCAGTTGTAACTGATACACCACCCACACTTAAACCATTGTTATTGTAGACTCCACCAGGCCAAACTAGAGGCATACGTCCTGTGAACATACCTAAACCACCACGAATGGTTAATCTTTCTTTAGGCATTTTGTAAGTAAATCCAACTCTTGGAGAGATAGATATTTTAGGATCGTTCATTTGTCCACTTCTCGCACCGTATAAATCATTAGATAATTCTAACAAACTAATCACTTGATCATTATTGAAGTAATCATCGCGATAAGGAGGGGTTAAGAATTTAGTATAATCTGCTCTTACACCATAGTTGAAAGTTAAGTTTTCAGTTGGTTTGAATTCATCATTAGCAAAGATACTTCCACGACCTGTGTAAAAACTAGCAGCCGCTTTGGTGTTATCTCCAGATGTATTATCTAACATAGAGAAAGATCTGTTGTAGGATGTAGGTGCTTTATCTAATAAGAAATCAGATAAAGTAGCATAAGTGTAAGAACCAAAGTTTTGACGAATAAATACGTTGTATGAATGGCTTAATTCCCAGTCAACTCCTAAAGTAATAGTGTGCTTATTAGCAATAATTTTGAAGTAATCTAAGAAATTTTTATTGACTTGTTTTAACAAGTTAGAAGTAGAAAATTCTTCAGAACCAAAAACGAATTTACCAGCACCATCTGTAATAGTTACACGTGGGAATGGGTCACCAATTTGAGCTCTGTCATCCACTACATCAGTGATAGTGTATAACATTTTATTGCTCATACCATTTTTGAATGTAGTTCTTAACTCAGCCGATAATGAATTTGTTTTATTTGGGTATAAAATACCGTTGTTGTAAAAGTTAACAGTAGTGGAGTTAGAAGCTGATGTGTTAAAGTCTTGAGCTTCACTATGACGATAAGAAACGCTTAAGCGATTATTGTCATTAATATTCCAATCAATTTTAGTAGCTAATCTTTTAGAGCTAACGATTTCAGGGTTGTCCAAATAAGATCCCATATCGTAGCCATATTTAGATTTTACAGTAGCTACTAAAGCGTCAACATCAGCAATTTTACTAGAACCTTTGTAGTTAGCAAAGTCAAATGGTTGAGGACGATTACTTTCGATGGTCTCGTAGTTAATGAAATAGAATAATTTATTTTTAATAAATGCTCCACCAATGCTTCCACCTTTTGTTTTAGCGCTAAATGGATTTAATTTAGTTGCTAAAGCTTTATCACCTGTTGGTGTTTTACCTGTTAAATCTTGGTTTTGAGTATAAGAATAAACGGTACCAGCAACTGTATTAGAACCACTTTTTGTAGTAGCATTCACACCACCACCAGTAAAGTTACCAATAGAAGCATCGAATGGAGAAATCATAACTTGAATTTGGTCAATCGCATCAACTGAAATAGGTCCAACACTTGTTTGACCACCATTTGTTCCAGAAGCACTTAAACCAAATTGATCATTGTTTACAGCACCATCAATGTATAAAGAGTTAAATCGGTTGTTTTGTCCAGCGAATGACATACCTGTCAAACCACCAGTACCACCAGTCATTTTTAAAGATGGAGTAAAACGTAAATAGTCTTGTAAGTTTCTACCTACTGTAGGTAAGTTTTCCATTTTATCTTTTCCGATAATAGTTTGAGTACCACCACGAACAGATAAATCAGAAGCTTTGCGTGAAGCGTTAACGGTTACGTCAGCTAATTTTTCAACCTTAGTAGATAAAACGATATCCATACGATACGCATCTCCTAAATTGATGTAAATGTCAGTTCTTTTTTCAGGTTGATAATTTACATAAGACGCAGTGATCGTGTAAGGACCGCCTGGTTGTAAGTTACTGATATCAAAGTTTCCAGATTTTTTTGCTTGAACTTTGTAAACAGTTCCAGTTGGAACATGTAATAATGTAATAGTGGCACCTACAAGTGCTTCACCATTATCCGCTTTTACAGATCCACTTAAGTTACCAGTCGTGTTTTGAGCAAAAGTCATAACAGGTAATACTAGCATTGCTACAAGGAACTGTAGTAATTTTTTACTTGACATATATTTATTTGTTTAAGTGATGCAAAGAAACAAAATTTATTGCTTACTTAATTTATGTTTTTGTTAACATATTATCAATAACTTATTAAACAATACTATACATATAATATAATTATTTAATAATATGAGAAAAACCTAACAAAAACATCCTAAAACCTAACGATGATAAGAATTCTCGGTTTCGTTCTCTCTTTCCTTGTCGTATGCTTTGATGATGGCTTTGACTAATTTATGTCTCACTACATCTTCTTCATCCAGTTGTATATGCGCTATTCCTTCTATGTTTTGTAAAATGCGAGATGCTTTTTCTAAACCACTTTTTTGGTTTCTAGGTAAATCCACTTGCGTAGGGTCACCTGTAATGATGGCTTTTGCATTCGCACCAATTCTGGTTAAGAACATTTTGATTTGTAAATCATTTGCATTTTGAGATTCATCCAAAATGATAAATGCGTTGTCTAAAGTTCTTCCTCGCATGTAAGCAAGTGGTGCAATTTCAATAGTGCGTGTTGACATATAATAACCTAATTTATCAGCAGGAATCATATCGTCTAATGCATCATATAAGGGACGTAAGTAAGGATCAATTTTTTCCTTTAAATCTCCTGGTAAAAATCCCAAACTTTCGCCTGCTTCTACCGCAGGTCTTGTTAGGATAATTTTTTTCACCAATTTATTTTTTAAAGCACGAACCGCTAACGCCACTGCAGTATAAGTTTTACCTGTTCCTGCAGGTCCAATAGCAAAAACAATATCATTTTTATCTGCAGCTTGCACCATCTTTTTTTGGTTCGCAGTACGCGCGCGAACTGTTTTACCATTGGGTCCAAAAACTAAAACTTCATTTGGATTTTGTTCTACAAAATGATCCACCACTTCGGCATCATCGCCTCCTAAAATTTGTTCAAAATAATTTTCACTTAAATGTCCATTGCGTTCCATGTATTGAATAATCAACGCAATTTTTTCTTTTGCTAATTCAATTTGTTCCGGGGCGCCACTTAATTTTATTTGTGTCCCACGAGATAAGATTTTTAATAAAGGAAATTTCTTTTTTAAAATATCAAATTTGTTATTGTTAACGCCAAAAAAATCAATGGGATTAACTGTTTCGAGGTTGATAATAGTTTCAGTCAATGGGATTTATTTTAAATGGTTAGTAGATAAAAAAGAGCCTCACACAATTTAATCGAACATCACTAAATATTCCAACTTTAAATACCCACACTTGTGGATTACTTTAATTGATAATATTAGGGTAATAATTGTTTAATATGGGAGTCATATTAAACGTAGAAATTTAAATACTGTTAGATTATAAAGTCTTTAGCGTCGCGATCATTTGAATGGGATCCAAAGCTTTAAAAACGGTGGTACCTGCTACTAAAACATCTGCACCTGCTTGCACTAAAGCTGCTGCATTATGTTCTGTAACTCCGCCATCAATTTCGATTAAAGTAGAAGCACCTGCTTCTGTAATAATTTGTTTCAAAGCACGCACTTTTTCATAAGTGTGTTCAATAAATTGCTGCCCCCCAAATCCGGGATTCACACTCATAATACAAACCAAATCAATATCCTTAATCACATCTTTTAAGACACTCACTGGAGTCGCTGGATTTAAGGCAACACCTGCTTTCATGCCTTGCGCTTTGATTTGTTGTAATGTGCTATGTAAATGGGGACAAGCTTCTTGATGCACCGTTAAAATATCGGCACCTGCTTTTTTAAATGCAGCGATATATTTTTCGGGTTCCACAATCATTAAATGCACATCGCAAATTTTGGTAGTGGCTTTACGAATTTGTTCAATGATAGGTAGGCCATAACTAATATTGGGAACAAATACGCCATCCATCACATCTAAATGAAAATATTCGGCTTCACTCTTGTTGAGCATCTCACAAGCCTTTCCTAATTGTAAAAAATCAGCAGCTAATAAAGAGGGAGCGATGATGGCCATAGAATGAATTTGAAGCGAAGTTCCTTATTTTTTCTAAAAAACGGGTATAAATATGACACAATTATGACTTTTATTATATTCCCTAATGTGCTAAATATTTACTTTTGTCATCCTATATAAAACCTACTTTAAATTCAGCTCATGAAAAAATGTTTGCTATCCCTTATTTTGATTGCTTATTGGAGTCATGCTCATGCACAAGCCGATTCTGTTTTGTTTGCTGGAGAAAAGCATTTTAAAAATATTCATCAACTCACTTTTGGAGGGGACAATGCGGAAGCTTATTGGAGTTTTGATAGTAAGCGTATTACTTTTCAAAGAACCAATCCCAAAGAAGGAATCATATGTGATCAAATTTTTATGGGTCAAGTCCCTACTTTATTAACGGACAGTTTTAAGTATAAATTAATTAGTGGCGGGAAAGGGCGTACCACTTGTTCTTATTTTTTACCCGACGGCAAACACATTATATATGCCTCTACTTTTAAAGGAAGTGATGAATGCCCTCCACCTGTGGATCGTGCAAAATATGGCAACAAATATATTTGGCCATTATATAATAGTTACGACATTTTCATGGCTGATACCAATGGCAAAGTCATTAAACAATTAACCACAGCGAAAGGGTATGATGCAGAAGCCACACTTTCTTATGATGGAAAGAAAATGATTTATTGCAGTGATAAGGAGGGTGACCTAGATTTATATGTGATGGATTTGGCAACAGGAAAAGAAAAAAGAGTTACGAATACTTTAGGATATGATGGAGGGGCATGGTTTAGCCCAGATGGTACTAAAATTGTATGGAGAGCGAGTCGTCCTAAAACAGAGGAGGAAGTAAATGAATATAAATCTTTATTAATTGAAGGATTAGTAGCGCCCACTAATATGGAAGTTTTTATTGCCAATGCGGATGGTTCTAATGCAAATCAAATTACGCATTACGGTCAAGCCAATTGGGCTCCTAATTTTACACCCGATGGAAAACACATTATTTTTTGCAGCAATTATGAATACAAAAGAGGATTTCCTTTTAATATGTATTTAATCGATTTAGAAGGGAATGGATTAGAAAAAGTAAGTCGTGATAGAGGCTTTGATGCTTTCCCGATGTTTAGTCCAGATGGTAAAAAAATAATGTTTTCATCTAACCGAAATAATGGAGGTACCAGAGACACTAATTTATTTGTAGCAGATTGGGTAGATTAATTTAGGGAGACTTCTTTTATCTTTGATAAAGTTGTATTTTACAACTCAATCAAATATTTCCATTATGACAACAGGATTGTTACATCTCCATAACTTATTAAGATGGGTTATCTTAATAACACTTTTTTTAAGTATTTATAAATTGTGGTCCAAGCAAAATGCTTTAGGGACTAGTAAAATATTATTAATAAGTTCCCACACCACTTTATTGTTGGGACTCTATCAATACATTACGGGTGCGGTGGGTTTAAAAATGATTCAGGCAGCAGGAATGGGGGCGGCAATGAAAGACGCAGCAACTCGTTTTTGGGCAGTGGAACATATCTTTTCAATGGTCTTAGCGATCGTTTTAATCACCATTGGACATGTGAAATATAAAAAATCTTCCCAATCTGGGACCACCCAGGTTTTATATGTGATCGCTTTATTACTCATTTTGTCTGCAATACCTTGGCCATTTAGGGCTGGAATTGGACGTCCTTGGTTTCCAGGGGTAGGATAATTTCCTGGAGTCGGGAATAAGTGGGGGTAGAAATTATATAAAACGTTGGTTATCAATATTTTTTAACGGGAAAATTGCATTTTCCCGTTTATTTTGCCCTTTTTGGAAGATTTCGGGGTGAATTTTTCATAATTCCATTCATTTCCATATCTTTGCAACCCCAAAATAAGTATGTCAAAACAACCGCTGATTAAACAAGATGGTATTATAATTGAAGCAATGAGCAATGCCATGTTCAGAGTTAAATTAGAAAATGGACATGAAATTTTGGCAACTATTTCCGGTAAAATGCGTATGCACTATATCAGAATTTTGCCGGGAGATAAAGTGGGAGTGGAGATGAGTCCATATGATTTGACAAGGGGAAGAATTATTTTCAGACATAAATAATCTGAGAATTTTTATAAAAATTATTATAACAGTAGGTCGTTAATATTAAAAAAACAAAAGATGAAAGTTAGAGCATCTATCAAAAAACGTAGTTCTGATTGCAAGATCGTGAAGCGCAAAGGTAAATTATACGTAATCAACAAAAAGAATCCTCGCTTTAAGCAAAGACAAGGATAATTTCAATTCATTAAAAAATTTAAGTTTTAAAATATGGCTCGTATTGCCGGTATAGATTTACCAAAAAACAAAAGAGGAGAAATAGGGTTAACGTACATTTTTGGAATTGGACGTTCAACGGCTCAGTACATCTTAGATAAAGCTAGCATCAGTTACGATAAAAAAGTAAATGAGTGGAATGATGATGAGCAAACTGCTATTCGTAATATCATCAATGCTGAATTTAAAGTAGAAGGTGCTTTACGTAGTGAAGTTTCTATGAGTATTAAGCGTTTATTAGATATCGCTTGTTACCGTGGTTTACGTCACAGAAAAGGGTTACCAGTTCGTGGTCAACGTACCAAAACTAATAGCCGTACTCGTAAGGGTAAACGTAAGACAGTGGCTGGTAAAAAGAAAGTCGCTAAGAAATAATAATATATAAGTAGTCGCTAGTTTACTGGTGATTACTTATTATATATATAAATCCGAAATCGTTGGATCCTATGTAAAAAATAGGGGAGATTCTTTCGGTTTCCGCTTCGGCGGAATTTCAATTTTAAATAACCGCTCCTTCAATGGAGCACACCTCAAAAAAAATGGCAAAACCAATCAAAGCACAAAACAGTGCTAAAGCGGCTTCTAAAAAAAGAGTCGTGAAAATTGATGCTTCTGGTGAAGTTCGCATCAGTGCAACTTTCAACAATTTAATTATTTCTTTTACCAACAAAGCAGGCCAAGTAATTAGTTGGAGCAGTGCTGGTAAAATGGGTTTCAGAGGTTCTAAAAAGAACACTCCATATGCCGCTCAAATGGCAGCAGCTGATGCAGCTAAAGTTGCATTAGACGCTGGTGTGAAGCGTGTAGATGTTTTTGTTAAAGGACCAGGTTCTGGTCGTGAAGGAGCGATTCGTTCTATTTCACAATCTGGAATCGAAGTAACTTCTATCCGTGACGTGACTCCAATGCCACACAACGGATGTCGTCCACCAAAACAAAGAAGAGTTTAATTATTAATTTTTAATAAAGGATACATCATTCATTTTAGATTTTTACTGATGATGTATCGTCACCAAAAAATCACAAACAAGTATTATGGCACGTTACACAGGACCCAAAACCAAAATTTGTCGCATTTTCGGCGAACCTATCTTAGGAAACGCTAAATGGTTAGGCAAAAACAGCAACCCTCCAGGCCAACACGGTGCACAACGCAAGCGTAAGCAATTAGGAGAGTATGCATTACAATTAAGAGAAAAACAAAAAGCAAAATACACTTATGGTGTATTAGAGCGTCAATTCCGTAAAACTTTTGAAGAGGCATCTCGTATCAAAGGGGTTACCGGTGAAAACTTGATCAAATTATTGGAATCTCGTTTAGACAATACCATTTTCAGAATGGGATTAGCAGCTAGTCGTCCAGAAGCACGTCAGTTGGTAGCGCACAAACACATCACTGTAAATGGTGACGTGACAAACGTTCCTTCTTATACATGTCGTCCAGGGGATGTGATTGCATATCGTCCAAAGAGTGCTCATAACGCATCTATCGTTAGCAAGCAACGTGGAAAAAACACGAAGTTTAGCTGGGTAGATTGGAATGAAACTACGAACACAGGTACATTCATTATGATGCCAGAGCGTGAAGCAGTTCCAGAGAATATCAAAGAGCAATTAATTGTCGAATTATATTCTAAATAACAACCACTTAAAAATATTAACATGGCTATATTAAGTTTTCAAAAACCGGATAAAATTGTTTTACAAAAAGCAAATGACTTCGAAGGACAATTTGAATTCCGTCCTTTGGAACCAGGCTTTGGTTTAACATTAGGAAATGCCTTAAGAAGAGTTTTATTAAGCTCTTTAGAAGGTTTTGCAATCGTAGGTATTAAAATTGAAGGAGTAGACCATGAGTTTGCTACTTTAAAAGGAATTACCGAAGATGTTACTGAAATCATTTTAAACTTAAAGCAAGTTCGTTTTAAGCGTAAAGCAGATCAAGAAGTGACTTCTGAAAAAATTTCTATTTCTATCAAAGGAAGTAGTGAATTTAATGCAGGTCAAATTGGCGATGCTTCTCAACAATTCCAAGTAATGAATCCTGAATTAGTGATTTGTACAATGGATGCTACTGCTAAATTAGATATCGAATTAACCATCAGCAAAGGCCGTGGTTACATTCCTTCTGAAGAAAATAAATTAAAGGATATGCCATTTGGTTATATCGCAATTGATTCTATTCATACTCCTATCAAAAATGTAAAATACAGTATCGAAAACTACCGTGTTGAGCAAAGAACAGATTATGAAAAATTAATTTTAGAGGTGGCTACAGATGGTACGATTCATCCTGAAGATGCAGTGAAACAAGCATCAAGAATTTTAATTCAACACTTGATGATCATCACTGACGAAAACATCACTTTTGACAACAAAGAAGATAAAAAAGAAGATGTAGTTGATGAACAAGTATTGCAATTAAGAAAAGTATTAAAAACTCCATTAGAAGATTTAGATCTTTCAGTGCGTGCGTTTAATTGCTTGAAAGCTGCAAAAATCAATAGCTTAAGCGAATTAGTTCAATACGAACAAGAAGACTTGATGAAGTTTAGAAACTTTGGTCAAAAATCTTTATCTGAAATTGAACAAGTTTTAATCGAAAGAGGATTAAGCTTTGGTATGGATTTAGGTAAATTAGGATTAGACAAATTAGACTTACAATAATCTTTACCGATTATTAAGTCGTATTCATAACGAGCGAAAGCTCAACCCTCGCAATTCCTGACACGGTGTGAGGTCAAAAATTAAAAGTCATGCGTCACGGAGACAAACAAAACAACCTAGGCCGTAAAAAGGCACACAGAGATGCCTTATTGATGAACTTAGCCTGCCAAGTCATTACGCACAAGCGTATTGTTACCACTTTAGCTAAGGCGAAAGCTTTAAGAAAGTATGTTGAGCCATTGATTACTAAAACTAAGAAAGCGGCCAGCAAAGAGGAAATCATGCATAACCACAGAATTGTGTTTAGTTATTTAAACGACAAAGCTGCTGTTAAAGAATTATTTACAGTAGTAGCGCCTAAAATAGCGACTCGTCCAGGTGGATATACTCGTATCATCAAATTAGGTATTCGTCCAGGTGACAATGCCGAGAAAGCGATGATTGAATTAGTAGACTTCAACGAAATTTATGGTAATTCAATAGCTTCAGCTGGCGAACCTGCTAAAAAGACTCGTAGAAGTAAAGCCACTACTAAAAAAGTTGAAGCACCTGCAGCAGAAACTGCTCCAGAAGCTCCAGCAACTGATGCTTCACCTGAAACTGCTGCTGAATAATGAGAGCAGTCAAAACGACAATGATTTAGTTCATTTATATAAAGGCAAGACTTTTAAGTCTTGCCTTTTTTTTGACTTTTTGAACCTCTTCGGCAGAATGTTTAAAAGTTAATATGGAAAAGTAAAAAATTGTTTCTTTTTTTGCATAACAAAACACCACATCTTTTATGGCTCATCAACCCGCAATTTTAGTTTTAGCAGACGGTCATGTTTTTCATGGTCAAGCCTTTGGTAAAATAGGAACTACCACTGGGGAAATATGTTTTAATACGGGTATGACAGGGTATCAAGAGGTATTTACCGATCCTAGTTATACAGGTCAGGTGATTATTATGAATAATGTGCATATTGGGAATTATGGTGTGAAGGATACCGATGTAGAAAGCAAGTCTGTAAAAATTCATGGTTTAATTGGGCGCAATTTAGAAGAAAAATATAGCCGTTTACAAGCAAACGGAAACTTAAATGAATATTTGATAGCCAACAATATTGTATCTATTGAAGGATTGGATACGCGTGCATTAGTGGCACATATTCGTACTTCTGGGGCTATGAATTGTATTATTTCATCTGACATACTAGATGTAGATGCTTTAAAAGCACAATTAGCCAATGTGCCTAGCATGGATGGTTTAGAGTTAGCAAGTACAGTGAGTACGAAAGAGATTTATGAATTAGGAGATGTTCATTCGCCTATCAAAGTTTCGGTGTTAGATTTTGGAGTGAAACATAATATTTTACAATGCTTAGTGGATAGAGGAGTGCATGTTCGCGTACATCCTGCTAAAACCGATTTTGCTACTTTAAAAGCATTCAACCCTACAGGTTATTTTTTATCTAATGGTCCTGGTGATCCAGCACCCATGGATTATGCAGTGAATACTATTAAGCAAGTCTTGGCCGAAAAAAAGCCCTTGTTTGGGATTTGTTTAGGACATCAATTACTAGCCCTAGCAAACGATATACCTACTTTTAAAATGCACCATGGACATCGTGGATTAAATCATCCAGTGAAAAATGTCATTTCAGGTCTTTGCGAAATCACGACTCAAAATCATGGTTTTGGGGTAGATCCAGAAGCGGTGCGTAAGCATCCTAATGTGATTGTTTCTCATGTGAATTTAAATGATGATTCAATTGAAGGGATTAAGTTAAAAGATCGTCCTGCTTTTAGTGTACAATATCATCCTGAAGCAACACCAGGTCCTCATGATAGCAGGTACTTGTTTGATGATTTTGTATCTTTAATGAAGTCAAACTAATTTAATGTTACAAATTGCTATCATCAATGGTCCTAATTTAAACCTTTTGGGTAAAAGGGAACCAGGGGTGTATGGCCATGAAACTTTTGATGATTTTCTGGCACAACTCAAAAAAGATTTTCCGCAAGTTGAGTTTACTTATTTTCAAAGCAATATAGAAGGCGAATTGGTGCAGGCCATTCAAGATCATGGATTCAATAAAGATGGTATTATTTTAAATCCTGCCGCCTACACACATACTTCAGTTGCCATTGGAGATGCAGTAGCTGCCATCCAAACACCTGTGATTGAATTACATATTAGTAATGTACATGCTCGTGAGGATTTTCGTAAAATTTCACACGTAACAGCAAAAGCTGTAGGATCTATAGTGGGATTGGGTTTGAAAGGATATGCATTGGCTGCTGAATGGTTTGTTTCTAAGAATGCATAGCTGTATTTAAGATAGATCTTTATTGTGCAATTAGCATGTTACCTCCTATATTTATAAAATAAAGAGAATGTTTCGAAAAAAACTGATATGGTTAATTGGCATTACTCTTGTGGTGAAATGTATACTTTCATTTTTGTTAGAATTAGGAAACGATGAAGTGTATTATTACACCTATGCATTACAGCCTGACTGGAATCATTTTGATCATCCACCCATGGTGGGGTGGCTGATTCGTATTTTCACATTTAATTTACATTGGGTCAATACTTTTTCCATGCGACTGGGGAGTATGCTTTGTGCAGCATTTACCACTTTTATCATTTTTGAATCGGGAGTTTTATTGAAAAATGAAAAAGCAGGATGGATCGCTGCCTTGCTTTATAATTTATCTATTTACACAAGTATTATTGCTGGCCTTTTTGTGATGCCAGACAGTCCGCAAGTGCTGTTTTTTGCTTTAAGCATTTTTATGATGCTAAGTTGGGTCATTCAGCCACGTTTATTTACGTTCTTAGATTGGATTTTATTAGGATTATTTATTGGGCTGGCCACTTTAAGTAAAGTGCATGGATTGTTTTTATGGGCTGGGTTTGGGGCATTTATATTATTTCATCAATCCAAAACCTTATCCCAAAAAAATATTTATATCGCTATTGCAGTCAGTATTATTTGTGTCATTCCTATTGTCTATTGGAATTTTCAAAATGACTTCATCACTTATAAATTTCATTCCAATAGAGTCACGCATACCGGTTTATCATGGGATAGTTTTATACAACAAATAGTAGGGGAGTTTTTATATCAAAATCCATTGGTTTATATTGCTATCGTCATTTCTTTATTCAAAGTAAAAAGGGTTAAGTTCATTGCTAAAAATGCATTAGGGGTCACTTTATTATTATGGTTAAGTATCCCCTTGTTAATTATTTTTTGGACGTTATCTTTATTTAATCCCACTTTGCCTCATTGGACAGGGCCCGCTTATATTAGTTTGTTTTTAATTGCTGGGGTGTATTGGTCAAGTTATTCTCGCAAAATAATACCGGGAATCATTAAAGGGGCAATTGCCTTTATGGGTGTCTTATTCATTAGCTTTTTGCTATTGGTTTTTGTTTTCCCGCGTCAGTTAGGATCTAAAAATATCGAAAATTTAGGAGAATATAATCCTATCAATGATGTGACAGGTTGGACGTTTATCAGTCAGCATTTTGATTCCTTATATGTTCAAGAACAAAAGGACTCCATCATGTCAAAAAGTGCTCCCATTTTGGTTAATAAGTGGTTTCCTGCAGGACATATATTATTTTATACTGCAAGACCTTTGCAAATAAAAGTAATTGGGCTAGGTGCTATCAATGACCTACACAAATTTGCATGGTTAAATAAGGACCTAGAACCACTTAAATTAGGCGAGGACGCCTATTATATGACACCTTCTAATTTGCCCAATGATCCCGTTAAAATGTATGGGGATTATTTTGAAACTATCAATACACCAGACACGGTTCCTTATATTTCTAAAGGAGTCGTGCTTCGCAATTTCTATATTTATCGATTAAAGGGGTGTAAGAAAATTCCAGAAAGTATTCTGAAAAAATAAGAGTTCGCTTTGTCATTATTTTCCTAAAGTAACCCTTCTAGTAAATGAATTGATCAAAGTCTTTTCGGTAAGAAATACTTACTCCTTGACGGTTACGTCTGCCCAAACTACTTCCATTCATATCTAAACTATTTCTGTTAAAGACGATGGCGCGTAATTTTCGGTCATTGGTTAAAATGAATTCTATATTCAAATCGGGGAGCCACTGGAAACTACCATTTTGTATGGAGGTTGTGTTACGTACATTAAAGTCCAAATCACCTCCCACATTGACTATGATTTTATCATTCAAGAAACTTCTTCCTAATTTTAAATTCACTCTTTGACGATCAATTTTATTCGCATTAATAGCAATGCCTGTTCCCGAAGGGTCTAATAAATTACCACTATTATATACAGAGGAACCTACATCAAATCGTAGGCTATTATCTCCCGTCACTTTGTTCAATAAATGAGTGATAGATTTATTGACTTCCTTAGTGAGTAATTGAGAGATCGTATTAATCCCAATAGTAGTCATGCTGTATGCATTATTGCTATTACCAGCATTAAAGCCAACTGGCGCAAAGGAGTTAAATACAATCAAAAAGGAAACTTGTTTTAAAATTTCATTTTCATCTCGTTCTAGTCTGGTAATAAACTGGGAGAATTCATTATCAGAACTAATAGGATTTCCTTGCGGGAAGGCTAAGGAGAATTTAATATCTGGTTTTGCTAATTTATTACGAAGCGCTGCAATAACATATACGCTACCTCTATAAGATTTGACGGCATTACTAAAGTTAGAACTTCCCACTAATTCATTTAAACTCACGCGGTCGGCTGTATAACGGGCATCTACATGCATGTCCGCTTCATAAGGATTACCAGACCATTCTATATAATTACCTGCTTCAGGAATTAACTCAAAAGGCTTTTTAATAAAAGATTGGAAATTAAAATCATAGTTACCCGATTCAATATTGTATTTTCCTCTAATGGTTAAAGGCTCAATATTCCCCGCATGAATTTTGATTCGACCATTTCCATTCGCTTTAATCACATCTCCTGTTAATTCGTCTAAAATGACGTCTATTTTCGTTTTGTTATTAGCGGTTACTTCTAAATCTACTGATAAATTGTAGGCAGGAACATCGGAGCTCTTTTGCGCAGATTTTCCATATTTCTTAAATACTAAATATTCTGATTTACCGCTTTCTTTACTAGTGGTATTGGGTAAATATATATGTGAGCTATCATTAACATCGGCATTAATAGCCATTTTAATATTTTCTTCAGGTCCTTTAATAGTCATGCTGGCTTTTCCTACGGCATTCCCATAAAAATAGATATTATCACTTGGTTCCATTCTAAGTAACTCTATTTTTGGGCTACTCATTTCCATATCATAATCAAGATGCTTAAATCCTTGATTGAAAATTTTTCCTTTGAATAGCGCCTTTCTTTTGAGTTGATCTGTTATTTGTATATTTCCAAAGTCAATACCTTCTTGGGTGAATTGGATAGTAGCATCTTCAATAAAATAGGGGACTTTCGTATAATCTACTATAAAGGAAGCTTGGTGGATAGACGCTGATCCCTTTAAAACTGGATTTTCAATACGACCACTAAAATGTACAGAACCATCAGCTTTGCCGTCTAAATGCGTTAACACGCCGCCAATAAATTGTTGAACCAAACTAAATTTTGAATGATTCAAATGAAGCGTGGCATCTAATGGATTGCTGCTATCTTTTATATTGTAAGTACCTTCTGCAGATAAATTATAGTCAATATTAGGGAGGGTGAAATTAAAGGGGACTAATCCTGTTGATTTAAAATAAGAGGCGTTTAATAAAGTGCGCCCTAACATTTCATTGTTAAAACTAAATTGATCAATATTTAAATTGCTATTTAGTTCAAAATTGTCTAAGATATTTTTAAAATACACTTTCCCATTGGTCACCCCTTCCAATTGGGGGTAGGAGAATAATATTTTAGTCATATCACCCAAAATCACATTTTTGAGTTCCATTTGCAATAAATTATTATTGCTATTGCTAAAAAGAATTTCTTGAAGCCCTTGGGATAAGCGTAATTTTTTAGCTTCGGTATGATTGGTTCTTACAATCAATTCTCCGCCGTTATCAATCTCCCATTTTTTTTGATTGAGTATAAAGTAGGAGGGCAGCCATTGCAGTGCTATACCGTCCGAATAGGTGTTAATGATATTTTTAAAATGCACTTGTTGTAAAGCGCTTTTCCCTAAGGCATCTAATTCAATAAAAGATTTATCGTTGATAGTGCTGATATTTAATTTAGGTTGGATAAAACTTAAACTATCTGTTAGTGAAAATGCTTTTGCAACTAAATTTAGTTTTAAACTGTCTTTATCTCCTTTGCCAATGATCGTACCATTATTAATAGAAAGTTCATTCCATTGTGCAAAAGGTACTTGAGCAGTTAATTGTATGGCCTTTTTATCTGTATTAATAGATCCATTTAATTGTAGATTATTAAATCCTGAAAATTCTGATTTAAATATTCTTATAAATGGCTCAAAATAATTGGTTTTAACTTGAATGTCAAAAATTTGATTGGCGGGTGTATTTTTAGGGGCAGGTATATAGGTAGGTAAATACCTTTGTAAAAAATATTGAATGCTTGCCGGCAAATGTGAAATATTAAACTTTCCTGATATAGAAGCATTAATATCATCACTAGCTAATCTTAATTTCTTAATCCCTTTCTCCACCGAAGAGTGTAAGGTGATAGAATCAAAATTTACACTAGTAGTGGGGTCTTTTAATTTTCCATTGTAAAACTTAGCATAGCCCAAGAAATTATCAATACTATCGCCTTCAAAATTAATATCGAGCAGCCCTGTGAGTTCAATAGGTTTATCTGTAAAGCCAAGTTCTTTGAGATGTGTATTTTGTAAATCCCCCACGCCATTAAATCTTGGTTTAGAATGTGTAAAGTCGATCTCTAGATTACTAATGAAATGAATGTTAGGGTCTTTAATTTTTAATTGACCGTTAAAGGCTCTTTTTTGAATTTGACCGTCAGTGGTAATGTGCGTATAAGTATAGTTATTGTATTGAATAGAATCTATATTGCCTTGAACATAAGTTTTAAGCTTGTCTAAATGAAAGGAGCTGCCATTTATTTTCCCATCAAAATTAATAAATCCTAAAAGGGGTTCGTTGAATAAAGAGCCAATATTAAATCGGTTGGTTTTAAGTATTCCTTCGTAAGTGGGTTCTGAATTTTCAGGAAATTGAAGTCTTATTTGTGTAGATGCATTCCCCAAAGCGCTACTAATTTGTGCATTGGTAATAAAATCATAAACAGTTCCTGAAAAATCACCTGCAAATCGAAGATTACCCATTTTTTCAGCTTGGATATTGGTAAAGCTTTTTAAGCTTGGAATCCAGTTACTGATATCATCATAGTAGGTGCTCGCGTTTACCTTACTAAAATTGATTTGTGTATGGCGCATATCGGGTATGCCTTTCATTGAAAAGCTTCCTGTCACTAATGAGTGATGGTATTGTGCCATTAGGTCTTTAGTTTCAAAATTATCAACCGTTCCTTTAAAATGAAAATTCAAATGAATGATTTGATGTATCCCGTTTAAAGAAGGAGTGAAGTATGCGATGTCATCGGTTGCCACAATGGCGTTATCTAAATGCGCTTTCATGACTACTTCTTGCATGTAATTTTTAAAGCTTTGTTGAAAGCGAGGGTACTCCATGGCATAATAGTCGCTTATGCTACTGTTATTTGTTTTAAGTAGTAACTTACTAAACTCCATAAGTTGTGGAGTACTTTTAAAATTCGTTTTTAGCTTTTTAATTTCAAAACCACTTCTTTCTTTTAAACTTAATGTTGCTTGAGTGGTTATAATATTTCCGTCAATGTTCGTATTAACAAGTTGTGCGTTGAGGTCGGTTATTTTAATATGTGCTCCATCAAAATAGGGGACCGGTTTTTTGGGATCATCATCAAAATTAAATTTACCCTTGATGATTTGGATGTCAGCTATTTTGCACTGGAATGGATGGCTTGATATACTTGAAGAGGAAGTAGAAATGGAAGGAGAAGGGGTCTTAAAATTAGCGCTAAGCTGTTCTTTGAGCCTCAAAGGGTTTCCTTCAAAATTGTAAATTGAATAGCTGGGCTGGTTGGCAATAATTTGATCAATTTGTAAAATATTCTTGCCGAGGTTAACCGATTTTATATTGCATAATATATTTTTTGCGCTATAGGTGGTTTTACTTCCAACCCAATCATCTAGCTCTACAAAATGGATATTATTTATATCTATTTTTTTGATATCAATATTTTTAGAAGCACCGGTATCCTTATTAAAATAATCTAGAATAAATTGATAGTTCCAAGTGGAATCCTTTCGGTGGGCAACTATTTTAGTATCTTCTAAACCTATATATTTAATGCTAGGGTCGTTATTTGAAAAAATGAAGTCGCTAATTCTTAATTTGAAACTTTTGCTATACAGTAAACTATCTTGATGCTGGTCTCTAATTAAAAGGTTATCTATATCCAATCGGTTGAAAATTGAAAAACCAACTCTACCTACTTTCACTTCGGTTCCTAGCTTGTCAGATAATTGACTGGCCACCCTTTGAATTAAGAAATTTTGAACAGCAGGGAGGAGCAATAATAAATAAGCAAATAGGAGTATGCCTATCACCGATGCGGCTATAATACGAAGGAGGGTAAGCTTATTCTTGAGCAAGAAATTGATTTTTGTAAAAATACAAATTTACTGCCTAAAAAAGCCCTATTCCTAAAAGCCTGCTACGCTATCATCACCCCTTTTATCGCCTGCAGCTTGTCTTTGACCATTGGGTAAAATTTGAATTCCATCCATGCGCCCAAAAGCGCCTCTTTTACTTACACTATATCCTTTTAGCTTCAAGGCTTCTATGATATTAGTAGGAAAGTCACTTTCCACATTAATGGCGTCTGGTATCCATTGGTGGTGAAAACGGGAAGCATCTATGGCATCCTTTAAGGACATTTTAAAATCAATAATATTGACTAAACCTTCATATACTTGATTCGGGATGGTGGTTCCACCTGGTGTGCCAATACTGATATAGGGTTTATTATTTAAGGTCACCAAAGTAGGGGTCATAGAACTTAACATTCTTTTACCAGGTTGAATCGCATTTGCCTCTCCGCCAAGTGCACCATACATATTAGGAACGCCTGGTTTAATACTAAAATCGTCCATTTCATTATTTAATAAAAATCCAGCGCCACCCACAATGGTTTTATTTCCATAGGTATCATTTAAGGTAGTGGTCACTGCGACCATATTACCTTCTTGATCGATGACACTAAAATGTGTAGTCTCTTCACTTTCTTTGGCTTGTCCTGCAAGTGTTGTTTTACTGCTTCCTGCTACACCAGGTTGATAATTACTCATGCGTGCTTTAATATAGGAATCACTTATTAAAGTAGAAGTAGGCACTTTCCAAAAATCAGGATCTCCCATGTGTTCCGCTCTATCTGCATAGGCTCTTCTTTGTGCTTCCACCATTAGCATGACCGATTCTATCGTGTTTAAACCCATTTTTTCAACTTTAAAGGGCTCTATCATTTTCATCATTTGAGCAATCAAAATACCACCACTTGAAGGAGGTGAAAAACTGATGACATGATGTCCTTTATAATCAAATTCAATAGGCTTTCTAAATTTAGGGGTATATTTTTTTAAATCTTCTTTGGAAATATAACCGCCACTAAAGGACATTTCTTTCACGATTAAATCTGCAGTAGGACCTTCGTAAAATCCAGCTAATCCATTTTGTTGAATACGTAATAAAGTGGCTGCTAAATCGGGTTGAAAAAGAGTGTCACCACCTTTCCAATTTTGTTTTTGTGTAAAGGCACATAATGAAGCACTATTTTTTACAAAAGCACTTCTTGTGCCATTCAAACCTCTTGCTTCTTTTTCAGAAATCATAAAACCATATTTTGCTAATTCAATTGCGGGCTCAATTAATTTGGACATGGGTAATTTTGCATAGGCATGTGTGCTAAACATTCCTGCAACACTTCCAGGAATTCCAGAGGCAGAAGCCCCATTGGTAGATTTACCAGGAATAGGATTTCCTTTTTCATCCAAATACATATCACGACTTCCTTTGGAAGGAGCCGCTTCTCTATAATCAATACCCATTAATTCTCCATTTTGTTTTCTTGCCAAAGTAAATCCACCACCACCAATATTGCCTGCTCCAGGGAAAACCACTGCCAATGCAAATTGAGTGGCTATCGCAGCATCAAAAGCATTTCCACCTTCCTGCATGATAGCAGCGCCCACCATACTTGCTAATGGATGTGCCGAAGTCACTGCAGCATGTTCGAATGCTTTTACTTTCACTACTTCATATTGATAGGGATTGATAGCAGGGTGCTTTTTAAAAAATTCTTGAGCATCCAAATTGGAGGAGACTGTAGTTAATACAGACAATAAAATAAATAGGACTTTTGCGGAACGACAGATATGGGTATTCATAGTAAAACTTTGAGTCAGTAATTTAGTTAAATTATCAGTAAACTACAAAGGGTTAGGGTACTTGTGTAAAAATTAGTGGATGAACGGCCCTTATCTCTAGCAAACTTGCCTTAATTTTAATACTATTATAAAGTAATATAAATTACATATCCCTATTTTTCATATTTGAAACCTTGACCTATGCATTTTAGCCATTCCCCTAAAGTTTATTTGACCAGTTTGATGATGCTTATTTTGCTAGGCTGTTTTGGAATTTCCCAAAAAGCAACTGCGCAAATGAATAGTGCCGAATTATATGCACAAATAAAAAAGATGGGGGTGGTGGGAAGTGTCTTATATATAGCAGCACATCCTGATGATGAAAATAATAGCTTCTTACCTTATTTAACAAAAGATAGAATGTATCGAACTGGTTATTTAAGTTTAACAAGGGGAGATGGTGGTCAAAATTTAATTGGTAAGGAACAAGGAATTGAATTAGGAATGATTCGTACGCAGGAATTATTAGCAGCACGTAAACAAGATGGGGCCGAACAATATTTTTCTCGTGCCTATGAATTTGGATTTAGTAAATCATCTGATGAAGCACTTCGTATTTGGGATCATCAACAAGTATTAAGTGATGCGGTATGGGTGATTCGTCAATTTCAACCCGATATTATCATCACCCGTTTTCCTAGAGATGCAAGAGCAGGACATGGACACCATTCTGCCTCCGCTATTATTGCTAACGAAGCATTTATAGCTGCGGGAGATCCCACTCAATTTCCAGAACAATTTAAATACGGAGTGACTCCTTGGAAAGCTAAACGTATTTTATGGAACACATTTAATTTTGGGTCCACGAACACCACAAGTGAAAATCAATTAAAAATTGAAGTGGGTGGATATAATTCCTTCATTGGAAAAAGTTATGGAGAAATTGGAGCAGAAGCCAGAACGATGCATAAAAGCCAAGGGGAGGGCCGTCCTAGAAGAAGAGGCACTTCTTATGAATACTTTGAAACCACCGGAGGCGAAGCCCCAGTCAATGATATTATGGATGGGGTGAATTTAAATTGGAGTAGATTTCAATCGTCTACCATTCAGTCGTCTATTCAGTCTATTTTAAGTAAATATGATTTTGAAAAACCATCTGCATCTATTCCCGAATTAATTAAGTTATATCAATCTATTTCAAAATTAACTTCCTCGGTTTGGACAAAATATAAATTGGAACAATTGTCGCAACTCATTCAACAATGCGCTGGCATTTTCATAGAAGCCACTACTTCCATTCAACAAGTATATCCAGGATCTACATTACCAATGCAGCTGATGCTGAATCAACGTTCAAGTGTGTCTACGCAATTAGTCAAAGTGATTTTTCCAGGAAAGGATTCTGCCCTTTCTAAAAAACTGGAGTCCAATCAAAACGTTCAATTGGAATATAGCATACCAGTGTCTTCACAACAAATGATATCTCAACCTTATTGGTTGGTGGAACCTAAATTAGAGGGGATGTTTGTTGTAAAAGATCAAGCATTGATAGGAAAGGCTGAAAATGATCCAGTGTTTGAATGTACTGTTCAATTAAATATTGAAAATCAACCCATCGATTTTACAATCCCCGTTCAATATAAATATACCGACCCCACCAAAGGAGATGTATATCAGCCCATTGCTGTCATTCCTATGCAGGAAATTAAATATGAAAAGGAAGTGTATTTAATGAATCAAGGGAAACCTGTCACTATTCGATATCAAAACATACAACATCCAGGGGGGAATCAATGGGTCAGTCAGCCAATGAATAAAGCGTCGGATCCTTTGCCCACGCCTGCGAATGCTTTGTATAGAAAATCGATCCAATATGATCATATTCCTGCCATCACTTATTTTTCTCCAGCAACAACACAATTAATGAATGTGTCAGTCCAAAAAGTGGGAACTAGGATTGGTTATTTTGATGGAGCCGGTGATAAACTTCCAGAAGCACTTATCGAATTAGGCTATCAAGTTACTTTATTAAAGGAGTCGGATTTAAGTATAGAGAGATTAAAAACATTTGATGCTATTGTGGTAGGGATTCGCGCCTATAATATGTATGACTACTTAACTAATAATAATGATATTATTAATCAGTATATTGAACAAGGGGGTAATTTTATAGTGCAATATTTAAAAAGTAATCAAGTAGGAAATCAAAAAATTAAAGTGGGGCCATATGCGTTTATAGTAAATTCAGGTAAGCGTGTCACCCAGGAAGAAGTCCCAGTTACTTTTTCTTTACCTCAACATGCGGTATTAAATTTTCCGAATAAAATTACAGATGCCGATTTTGAAAATTGGGTACAAGAGCGTACCACCTATCAAGCAGAAAATATAGATCCTCATTTTGAAATGCCTTTAACCATGAACGATAAAGGAGAAACTCCCTCTAATGGAAGTTTATTAGTGGCGCCTTATGGAAAAGGAAATATGGTATATGTTAGTCTTACTTTATTTAGACAATTACCTGCTGCTAATCCAGGAGCTTATAAATTATTAGCGAATATAGTTTCCTTACCTAAACATTAATAACATGAGAAGAAAGGTAAGTATCCTCACTTTATTGATGATTGGCATTGGACTAGGCTGGTTGATTAAGAATGTAAAAATGGGGCTCATTTTTGGCCTCGTGCTGGGATTATTAATCAGTGGAATGACAATGGGCGGAGGTCGCCGTAAATAAATTAGGAATAGGGTATTGTACTTACATAATTAAATAAAAATACATCATAGATTATAAGAAGATAATTTAACACTTGGTCATTTAATTGATGATCATTTATTAGATAATCATTCAAGTAATCATTTATCTATTCCGTTTCGCGTTCCCCAATCCAATTCATTTTCTTTGCAATAAAAAATGCAATCAATCCTAAAGCGGTCACAGAAATACCACTCATCATCATCTTTTGTCCAGTAGAAAAAAAGATGCCACCCCATATAAGAATCGCTAAAATTAAGGGGATTGGATACAAAGGCATTTTCCAAGGGAAAAATGATTTTCCTTTTCTTTTCACAAGTAATATTAAACCCACTGCTTGTCCAATAAATTGGATCATAATGCGCATGGCTAAAATAGCATCTATGACTTCTTTTAATCTAAAAAGTAAACTGAAAACAAATGCGATACCTCCTAAAACTAATAAGGAGCGATGTGGAAAATGTAAAGTAGGGTGCACTTTATTGAAAAAATTAAAAAACGATTTGTCTTGCGCAGCAGCATAGGGAATTCTGCTATAACCCAATGTAGCCGAAAATAAAGAAGCAAAGGCGACCATTAAAATTAAGACAGTCACAATAGCGCCGGCTCTTTCTCCATACAATGTTTTAATATATTCACTCACCACATATTTGCTCTGAGTAATCACCTCAAAAGGAAGGACGCTCGCTACACTTATATTCATACATAAGTATAAAATAGCAATTCCCGTAATTGAAATAAACATGCTGCGGGGTATATTCTTACTTGGATTTTTAATTTCGCCACCTAAGTGACACACATTATAATAGCCTAAGTAACTATACACAGTTTTGACGCTTGCAAATCCAAGTGCTGCTACAAATCCATGTTGCATGGTGAAGCCATCATTGATATGTTTGATAGGGTCCAGAAAATTTCCATGCGCGACACCCCCTAAAATAATCCAGCCCATGGTGAATAAAACGCCTACCCATAAAAAAACGGATATTTTCCCAATGGATTCAATTTTACGATATAATAAAGTGATGACTAATATTACAACCGATCCACTCACGATTTTTTCTTGTATCATTGAAAAATGAAAAAAGTAACTCGCATATTGTGAAAAACCAATGGATGCAGAAGCAATTACTAAAGGAGCTTGTATCATGGTTTGCCACACAAATAAGAAACTCATTAAGGCGCCTCCTTTTTTCCCGTATCCTTCTTTTAAAAAATGAAAACTACCTCCAGCTCTTGGAAGAGCAGCTCCTAATTGGCTCCACACCATTGCATCTAAATAGGAAAGTAAGGCACCCGCAATCCATGCATATAAAAAGTAAGGGCCTGCCATAATTTGAGCCACCACACTTAACACCACAAAAGGACCAATGCCCACCATGTCAATCATGTTGATGGCAGTTGCATGTAAAAGACTTAATTTGCGTTCCAAATGGGGTGTATTGTTACTCATGTAAGGACAAGATAATAAAAAATTAGATTCAAAATGGATGCGAATTTCAACACTGTAAATTGGGCGGCTACTTCCACCATTTATGAAGTGAACATCAGACAATATACAGACGAAGGTACTTTCGCGGCTTTTCAAAAACATTTACCTCGCTTGCAATCCATGGGTGTAGATATATTATGGTTAATGCCTATAACACCTATTAGCAAATTAAAAAGAAAAGGGAGTTTAGGAAGTTATTATGCTTGTAGTAGTTACACGAAAATTAACCCTGAAATGGGGGACGAGAATGATTTTTTAAATTTAGTAAAAGCCGCTCATGCCCTTGGCATGAAAGTGATTATAGATTGGGTGGCTAATCATACAGGGGCCGAACATGAATGGATGGCATCACATCCTGATTGGTTTACGAGAGATGATCAAGGAAATTTTACGGAAAGAAATGGATGGGATGATGTGGTAGATTTAAATTACGCCAATGATTTTATGCGAAAAGCCTTGATCGCTTCTATGCAATATTGGGTAAGAGATTTTAAAATTGATGGTTTTAGATGTGATATGGCACACTTAGTGCCACTTGATTTTTGGAGAGAGGCTAGAAAAGCCTGTGAAGTCATACAACCTCTATATTGGTTAGCCGAATGTGATGTGCCTGAATATCATGCCGTATTTGATATTAGTTATGCTTGGAATTGGATGCATGTTTCTGAAAAATTAGTAAAAGGGGAATCTCAAGTGCATGATATATATAATGTACTACACACTTACGAACAATATCCTCAAGGAGCTCTTAAATTATGGTTTACTAGTAATCATGATGAGAATAGCTGGAATGGAACTGAATATGAAAAGTATCAGTCTGCTGCCAAGCCATGGGCTGTATTTACTTTTACTTGGAAAGGGGTACCCTTAATATATAGTGGTCAAGAATTACCTAATCATAAAAGGCTGCAGTTTTTTGACAAGGATGCCTTGCATTGGAACCATGCTCCTGCATTACAAGATTTTTATACTTGCTTAACTCAATTCAGAAAACAGAGCAAAGCACTTACTCAGGGGGAGACTTTTATTTTACCTACTTCTACCAATGGAGTTCTTGCCTATTTGAGATATGATAAAGAGGAGACCGTTTTGGTGGTTTTAAATGTATCTAACGAACCGCATAAAGTGAAACTATCTCATGCCCGTTTAGCAGGGGAGTTTACTCATTTATTTTCCCAACTTTCCTATTCCTTTCAAGGGGAGCCATCTTTTGAATTATTGCCAGGTGACTTTTTTGTGTATTATAAAACACAAAACTCATTGGGAAATGGTAATGGTTAGGGTATGGTATGGTATGGGTTAGGACCTTTTAGCTTGCTGATAACTTATAAACTCCATCATTTCAGATACATCAAAACTACTTAAATTTTGAGCTGCACTGAGTCCTGCTTTTTGAGCGACCAACACTCCATATTTACAATCATCAAATCCTTCTACTGCATGTGCATCTGGATTAATAGAAATCAAAACATCATTTTCCAAAGCTTGTGGTATCCAACGCCAATCCATATCTAATCTTCTAGGATGGGCATTGAGTTCTATAACCACATTATTACTAGCACATGCTGCAATGATTTCTTCATGATTCACCGGATATCCTTTTCTACTTAATAATAATCGGCCAGTGGGATGTCCTAAAATACTGGTGTAAGGATTATTGATGGCGTTCAATAAACGCATCATTGCCTTTTCCTCGGTCATTTTTAAATTAGAATGTATAGAGGCAATCACTAAATCAAAGCTTTCTAAGATATCATCCGGATAATCTAAGCTTCCGTCATTTAAGATATCGGACTCCACACTTTTAAATATAACAAAGGGGGCTAGCTTTTTATTTAAGGCATCTATCTCACGGTGCTGTGCTTTAATACGATCGATTTGTAAGCCATTGGCATAGAATGCCGACTTAGAATGATCACTGATCACTAAATATTCATATCCTTTTTCAATAGCAGCTATAGCCATTTGTTCAATGCTATGCACTCCGTCACTCCAAGTACTATGGGAATGAATAATACCTTTAATGTCTTTGGTTTGAATAAATGCGGGTAATTTATTTTCTGCGGCTTTAACAATTGCCTCAGGATTTTCCCTAAAAGGGGGCGGAATGAAGGAAATATTTTTTTTCTCAAAGATGGAAATTTCTGAAAAAAAGTCCATTTTTTTTGAAAATAGGGGGTCGGAGACCCATTTTTCCAAAAATTCAGGGGAGGCCGATAATGTGAAATCGGTCCAATAAAATTCATTTGGGGTCGTGCAATACCATCTTAATTCAAAACGATCTTCACCCATTGCACTTAAAAATTTTTCATTTTTTGTGAGTGTGAAATTTTTAGAAGACAACCATTCGGTTAATAAATTTTCAGAAATCGTTGTTACAATTTCTAAATTTTCTAAAACTTCTAATTGTCTTTTATACCCTCCTGAAATAATTATTTTTTCGTCAGGGAAATTATTTTCAAAAGAAGTTTGAAGACTTTTTACAAGTGGCTCCACTTGTTGAAATAAATAATTTCCTTGATGCTGTATATAAAATAAAAGTGCGTCGTAAATATTTTGTTGTGTCTTAGCTCCAAATCCTTTGTAATTAATTAATCTGTTTTCTTCGCATGCATAAATCAATTCACCCACTGATTCAATTTCTAATTCTTTCCAAATGGTTACAATTTTTTTGGGTCCTAGACCTTTTATTTTTAATAGTTCTAATATACCTGAAGGCGTTTTTTCGAGGTAGTCGTTTAATAAGGTAAGTTGTTGATTTTCAATGATTTCGAATATCTTTTTCCCAATGGCTTCTCCAATGCCTCGAACTGCATATAATTGTGCTGGTGACATTTCGATCACAGGATCATTCAACTTATCTAATGTAAAGGCAGCATTAGAATAGGACTTTATTTTAAATGGATTTTCTCCATGTATTTCCATTAGTTTACTAAGTAATGAAAAGTATTCTGCGATTTGGTAATTGTGCATATGCTATCAATGCGTTAAAGATAGTATAAAAAAAAATCCTTCCCGAAATCGGGAAGGACCTTAAAATCTATTTCTGCTGAAAGCAAAAAAGATGATTTAATTATCTTGCGATAATTATTTCTTTTTAGCAGCTTTCTTCTTAGGAGCAGCTTTCTTAGCAGCTTTTTTAGGAGCAGCTTTCTTAGCAGCTTTTTTTGCAGCTTTCTTAGGAGCAGCTTTTTTAGCGGCTTTTTTAGGAGCAGCTTTTTTTGCAGCTTTCTTAGGAGCAGCTTTTTTAGCCGCTTTTTTTGCAGTTGCCATGTTTTTTAGATTTAATGGTTAGTAAATAATACATTAAAATTAAAAACTTTTTTCTATAACTACAAAAAAATTTTTTTTAGGCTACTTCTTGGACAGGTAATATAGAAACCGTAGTTCTGTTATTTTTACCTTTTTTAAACTCCACAATGCCATTTGTCATGGCAAAAATTGTGAAGTCAGATCCAAGACCTACATTCTTACCAGGGTGGTATTGTGTACCTCTTTGACGAATTAAGATGTTTCCAGATATAGCAGGTTGACCGCCATATATCTTAACACCTAAACGTTTACTGTGTGAGTCACGGCCGTTTTTTACGGATCCTTCACCTTTCTTGTGTGCCATAGTATTTTCTTTTTACAAAAGTTATTTACTAGAACTACCCGCTTTATTAAGCGATGTTCTCAATTTTAATTTGAGTGTAATGTGTTCTGTGACCGTGTTTCTTGCGGAAACCCTTACGTCTTTTCATTTTAAAAGCGATTACTTTATCGCCTTGAACTAAATCGTTTAAAATTTCAGCTTTCACCGATACTTTACTCGTAAAGGAGATACTTCCGTTGTTATCAACAAATAATACATCGTTGAATTCAACTTTGTCTCCAGTTTTACCTTGCAGGTGAGGTACATACAAGCTTTGTCCGGCTTGTACTTTGAATTGCTGTCCTGCGATTTTTACTACTGCTAGCATAAATGTCCAAAATTAGGACGGCAAAGGTAACTATTTTTATGCCAATCTACAAGTAATTTTCAAAAAATATAATCCACCTCTATTTTTACCCCATCGAGCCCTAGATTATTGAATTTTAAGGACTAAAGTACTTTGAAGTTCCATCAAAATCTACCTATTTTTGCGCATCTATCAATGATACAAATCCATTTTGCCTCATGAATATCAAATCCTTACTTGCCAAACCATTTGCTGGGGTCATCCAAAGGCAAATTAATAAGGAGCAGCTTTCGGCAGTGGAGGATCAGCAATCTATTCTAAATCAATTAGTTAAGATAGGAAAGGCCACCATTTTTGGGAAAGAACATGGGTTAGATCAGGTAAAAACCTATGAAGATTTCAAAAAGGTAGTCCCCATTCGAGATTATGAGGCGTTTAAGCCCTACATAGAACAAATCAAAAACGGTACCCAAAATGTACTTTGGAAGGGGCGCCCTATCTATTTTGCTAAAACCAGTGGCACGACCAGTGGGGTTAAATATATACCCATCACCAAGGATTCGATTGGAAATCATATCAATGGAGCCCGAAATGCCATTCTATCCTATATGTCACAAGCGCAACAAACCCAATTTGCGGGAGGTAAAATGATATTTTTAAGCGGCTCCCCCGAATTAGAAAGAGTGGGTGGCATTCCAACAGGGAGATTAAGCGGTATTGTGAATCATCACATCCCACAATATTTAAGAGGGAATCAATTACCAAGCTTCGAAACCAATTGTATAGAAGAGTGGGAGGAAAAATTAGATAAAATTGTAACTGAAACACTGGGTAAGGATTTAACCTTAATTGGAGGTATCCCACCTTGGATGCAAATGTATTTTGATAGAATTGTTGAAACCACGGGAAAATCGGTCATTGAAAACTTCCCTAATTTACAAGTACTAGTGCAGGGAGGCGTGAACTTTGAACCCTATAAAGCCAAATTATTTGAAACAATAGGAAAGCCGATTGATACCATTGAATTATTCCCCGCCAGTGAAGGCTTTTTTGCTTTTCAAGAAGATCGCACCCATCCTGGTTTACTATTAAATACTAATTCGGGAATTTTTTATGAATTTATTCCATTAGCCGAAGTGCATCATGAAAATCCTACGCGTTTAAGTTTAGGCCAAGTAAAATTAGGGGAACAATACGCTATTATTATAAATAGTAATGCAGGTTTGTGGGGATATAATATTGGGGATACAGTAAAATTTGTCAGCGTTCATCCTTATCGAATAATCGTAACCGGAAGAGTCAAACATTTTATTTCAGCATTTGGAGAACATGTGATAGGAGAAGAAGTTGAACAAGCTTTATTGGATGTGACAAAAGCCATGAATGTATCGGTGGTAGAATTTACAGTAGCACCGTATATTCAACAGGGGCAAGGGAAAAGCTATCATGAATGGTTTGTAGAATTTGAAAGAGCCCCCGAAAACTTAGCTCATTTTGAGCAGCAACTCAATGAAGCAATGAGTGCAAAAAACGTGTACTATCTGGATTTAATCCAAGGCAATATTTTGGAACCATTACATGTTCGAGTACTTTCAAAAAATGCTTTTATTGATTATATGCGTTCTCAAGGAAAGTTAGGAGGACAAAATAAAGTTCCTCGATTAAGTAATGATCGAAAAATTGCAGATGACTTGAAGCAATATATCTTAGATTAATAAATAATAACGTATTTTTATTGCGATAGAAAATAATTGAATGAGTCAAAAAAGAATAGCCATATTTGGGTCAACAGGTTCCATTGGAAAACAAACTTTGGAAGTGATAGCGGCGCACCCCGAACTTTTTACTGCCGAAATTTTGACTGCATTTTCAAATGAGTCATTATTAATTGAGCAAGCTTTGCTGTTTGTTCCCAATATTGTGGTGATAGGAGATGAATCAAAATATCCTATTGTCAAAAAGGCTTTGGAAAATAAACCCATAAAAGTTTTTGCGGGGGAAGACGCTTTAGTGCAAGTAGCTGGAATGGATTGTTATGATTTTATGATGGCTGGAATTGTAGGATTCGCAGGATTAAAGCCCACTTTAACAGCAGTTAAAAATGGTAAAACTATTGGATTAGCGAATAAGGAAACTTTAGTGGTAGCAGGAGATATCGTAATGCGGGAAGCTAAAGAAAATAATGCCAATATTATTCCAGTAGATAGCGAGCACTCGGCTATTTTTCAATGTTTAGTAGGAGAGCATTTAAATCCTATTGAAAAAATAATATTAACTGCAAGTGGCGGTCCGTTTTTAGGGAAGAAGCCAAATTTTTTAGTGAATGTTAAAAGAGATCATGCTTTACAACATCCTAATTGGAGTATGGGTGCAAAAATTTCGATAGACTCTGCAACCCTTATGAATAAAGGATTAGAGATGATTGAAGCCAAATGGTTATTTGGATTAACGCAAGAACAAATTCATGTGGTGATACATCCACAAAGTATTATTCATAGTATGGTGCAGTTTGAAGATGGAAGTATCAAAGCGCAAATGGGATTGCCAGATATGAAATTGCCTATTCAATATGCAATGGCATTTCCAACACGTTTACAAAATAGATTTCCAAGATATTTATTTGATAAACCCAATCAACTCAGTTTTGATCAACCGGACTTGCGTACTTTTAGAAATTTACAATTAGCGACCGATGCTATGATTAAAGGGGGTAATGCTCCTTGTGTTTTAAATGCAGCCAATGAGATTGCAGTGTATGCTTTTTTGAAAAACAGAATTGGATTTTTAGATATGACCGAACTCATTGAAAGAACATTAAATAAGATAGATTATATCGCACATCCAAGTTTGGATGATTATTTTGAAACAGATGGGGAAGCACGTAATTATGCAGCTTCTTTAATACAATTATAAATTATGAACATGTTAGCTATAGATATTGCAGCAGTAGGAGTGAAAACAGGCCAATTCATTTTGTCTTTTTCTATACTAGTTGTTTTACATGAGTTAGGACATTTTATTCCTGCTCGATTATTTAAAACAAGAGTGGAAAAATTTTATTTATTTTTTAATCCAGGGTTTAGTCTTTGGAAAAAACAAATAGGAGAAACCGAATATGGTATTGGATGGATTCCATTTGGAGGGTATGTGAAAATTTCAGGGATGATTGATGAAAGTATGGATAAGGATCAAATGAAATTACCACCAGAAGATTGGGAATTAAGATCCAAGCCAGCTTATCAAAGACTTATTGTAATGTTAGGTGGGGTGATGGTGAATGTAGTATTAGCCATTGTTATTTTTATTGGCATTGCTTGGTATTGGGGGGAAGATACCTTGCCTTCTAAAAATGTAAAATATGGAGTGCATCCTAGTGAGAATGCAAAAAGTATGGGGATTCAAGACGGCGATATTATTCTTTCCTTAGATCATAAAGCATTGGAAAATTTTGATGCATTGGAAGGAAAATTAATTTTAAGCAATCCTAAAACCATGCAAGTGCAAAGAGGGGAAAGCGTAATTGATTTAAATATTCCCGCAGGATTAGCTTCTTCTATTGCAAAAATTAAAAAGACAGTTCCTTTTGTCACAATGCGTATTCCTGTAATTGTAGATTCAGTAGGAAAATCTTCTGTCACCAACGACGGTCAATTTTATCCGAATGATACTTTATTAACGATGAATGGCAAGTCTATTAAATATCATTATGATTTTATTCAAGTCAAAGAAAAATTAGCTGACTCATTTGCAATCATCACTTTAAAAAGAGGGGATGATACCGTAAAAATAAAATCATTGGTAAATGGTTCTGGACAAATTGGAATCTTTATAAAACTACCCATGCAGTTATTCCAAACCCTACATAAAGAATATTCTTTTTTTGAATCTATCCCTGTGGGAACCAAACGTTGCTTCACTACTTTAGATAATTATATTGCAGGCATCAAACAAATTTTTACGGGTAAAGTAAATGCCAATGATTCCTTAGGTAGTTTAATAAGTATTGGAAACACATTCCCTTCCAGTTGGGATTGGGAGAAATTTTGGACTTTGACAGCGATTTTTTCTATTATACTTGCCTTTATGAACGTGCTTCCTATTCCGGCTTTAGATGGGGGGCATGCTTTATTCATTATCATTGAAATGATTACAGGTCGCAAGCCAAGCGATAAATTTATGGAATATGCTCAAATAGTAGGCATGTTGCTCATGTTTGGTTTGATGTTTTATGCATTAGGACTTGACTTTTGGAGGTTGTTTAAATAAGCGGTAATTTTGTAGGTTCTCCACACTGGGGTCGTATGGTTTTGACAGCAATCGGAACGGTTGGGGGAAGCATGCAGTGCGTTGGATAATTAGCACTTTAATCTGAATGTCAAACAATCAAAAGGCGAAGCAAACTACGCCATGGCTGCTTAATTCAGTGAATTAACACCCATTATGGTCGAGTGAGAAGGTAGGCCTGTTACCCGCTCCTCAGCCCAATCAAAACAAAACGGGATGCGATAAAAGTAGGCTGTGCCTTTTATTTAAGTACTATTCAGCTAAGTAGATAATTGGTTTGTGTTTTTCCTGTTATTTGCCGACAAGTAATAAAACAATAAGCATGTAGAAGACCAATTGTAACATTGTTTGGACAGGGGTTCGACTCCCCTCGACTCCACCAATGTGAAAGCATTTAAAAAGGCTCATTAAATTTAATGGGCCTTTTTTAGGTTTTGTTTTAGTTTTTTAATTTTTCAGCATGAAAATATATGATGTCTTAGTGGTAGGTAAAGGGCTCGTGGGAACAGCAACTGCTAAATATGTATCTATGACTCATGGGTCAGTGGTTATTGTGGGTCCTAATGAACCAGTCGATTATAAAGAAGCCATTGTATTTGCAAGCCATTATGATCAAGCAAGAGTGCAAAGAATTATAGGTAAAGATGAAGTATGGACTCGTTTGAATTTGGATTCAGTAGCAGAATATGATGCTTTGCAAAAACAAACTAATATACATTTTCATGAACCAGTGGGTTGCTTATATGTGAATCCTTATGGAGAAGATGAATATCTTTCGAATGCAATTTCTTTAAGTAAAAACTTTCATCAAACACCCCTTTTTTTAAATACAGCTGAAGATATAAAATTGGTGTATCCGCATTTTAATTTTCCTGCAAAAGCTCAAGGGCTAATGGAAATTGCTCCTTCGGGGCATATTAATCCATCTAAATTAGTGGAAGCGCAATTATTTGCTTTTAAAAAAAATGGGGGTGAGGTTATTCATGATACTGTGGTGAAATTAAAAAAGGAAATGGATTTATTTATTGTAACCACTCATTCTGGGCAACAACTTTATGCAAAAAAAGTAATTGTAGCTACCGGATCTTTTTTAAACGTCACTCATTTATTGCCTCAAAAAGTAAAGTTGCAAACAAAAAATGAAGTGGTGATATTAGTTAAAATAGAAGTATCTCAATTACATGAATATGACAATATGCCTTCCTTATTATATGAAAAAAATGAAGAGGGAGTAGATGGAATTTATGTTTTAAAGCCAGTCCAATATCCTGACGGGAATTACTATTTGAAATTAGGCTGTAACATGCCTAATGATTGTTATTATGATACATTAGAGCAAATACAATCTTGGTTTAAAGAGGCAGATACAAAACCATTTGAATCCTATTTATTGAAAGAAATACAATTGTTATTTCCTTCCTTAGTCATCCATGAATATGAGCTTAAAAAATGTATCATTAGTCGAACAACACACGGAAGGCCTATTATTGGAGAGACTTCACAAAAGGGTTTGTATTTAAGTGGAGGATGCAATGGTTATTCTGCCATGTGTTCTGACGCCTTGGGAAAGGTCACTTCACATTTGATAGAGCAAGGTCAATTCCCAAGAGGGTATACCTCCTCTGATTTTGAAATTATTTATCAATAATTTGACAAACTTATATCCATCTTTTATCAATCAATAAATAGTTGAATGATCAATATTTGAATGATCAATATTGATTGAATAATATAGACTCACGAATGATTGGGTCTCATGATTGATAGGGGATCATGATTCATATCGTCAACTTGCTTTATTTAATAAATACGACTTCTTCGTAAGGCACTCTAAATCTTGGTCCCCATACACCTTCTTGCGTTGCTTTACCCACACCAATAATCATATTTATTTCGGCGCCTCTTGGAAGTTGTAATGCTTTTTTAACTCTTATTTCATCAAAGCCTTCCATGGGGCAGGATTCAAAACCTTCCGCTGCAATAGAAAGCATAAAAGTTTGCGCTGCTAAAGCACAAGATTTATGTACAGTGACTCTTTGATCTGCTTTACCACCCATTCTATAAAATGGTTTATTCAAACCCATCACAAAACTGATGGTCCTGCGAACCATCGCAAAAATTCCAAAAAAGTCGCTGCGATAGGCAAGAGGCATTAATTTTCCATAATAGTCTAGTCCTCTTTTTTGTAATTTATTGGGTTCTCCTTGAATTCCTTCTTTCAACCGATCATAATTCCATTTAGCACGACTGGCCCATTTATCTTTACGCGTTACAAAAACAACTATTTGTTGGGCTGTTTTAGCGGCAGATTGTCCTAAGCATAATGCTTCATATTTAGCTTTTTCCTCGGCCGACTGAATCCAATAAAATTCCCATAATTGCATATTACTGCTATTGGGGGAAAGGATGGCTCTTTCTAAACTTTTTTGAATCACTTCATTAGGTACTTCCACCTGGGGATCAAATTTTCTATTCGAACGACGACGATTTATTATTTCTTGAAAGGATTCAGAAAGCATTTTATGTTATTTTATTGTTTAAATTTACGGTATCAATTTTGTATAATGTTATAACATCTAGTCCACTGGAATGTTTAGCACTGATGCAAATTAAATTAAACTTTTGCTTCTTATGCTAAAAAAAATAAGTCTTTCTTTATTAGTGCTTGTATTATTAATAGTCGGATTATCTTTTACTCCACAATTTGCGCATTTACGTAATTTTGCTATTTGGGGAAAACACACCATACATGACTATAAAACACATCCTACTCGTTTGGTAGCTAGTGGAGGCGCTCCTCAATATTGGCCTTTGGATTCTAATTTCAATAAAGGAGTCATTGCTGATTCCTTATTACAAATTATGGACTCCAATGATACTCATGCTTTTTTAGTATTTCAAGATGGCAAATTATTATATGAAAAATATTGGGATGGATACACCCCTAAAACTTTAAGTGGTTCTTTTTCTGCTGCAAAAAGTATCATTTCTTTATTAATAGGGATCGCTTTAGATGAAGGCAAAATAAAATCATTGGAAGAGCCTGTTGGAAATTATGTTCCTCACTTCAAGGAAGCTGGTTTGGAAAAAGTGCGTATCAAGGATTTATTAACAATGAGTTCGGGCACTAATTATAAAGAATCAGATAAAAGTTATTTTAGCTTGAACGCTTATGGATATTATGGAGATGATGAAGAGTACATGGTGAACAAAATGGCATTTAAAGAGCTTGCTGGGGTGCATTGGGATTATCGTAGTGGGGATACGCAAGTATTAGGGTTGATTGTTGAAAAAGTATTTGGTCAAAATATTTCTACTTTGGTTTCTGAAAGATTTTTAAAACCTATGGGTGCTGAAGAAGATGCACTTTGGTTATTAGACGGAGATAAAAAACATGAGAAAGCGTTTTGTTGTTTTAATGGAGTGGCACGCGACTATGCTCGATTTGGCGAATTAGTTTTGCACAATGGTAATTGGAAAGGAAAACAAATTGTATCTGAAAAATATGTGAAAGAAGCCACCACGCCAGCTTCTTATTTAAAGGATCCGACTGAAAATGAGAACCCCGTTGATTTTTATGGGTATCAATATTGGATGGTAAATGAACAAGGTCATAATATTGTATTTCAAAATGGATTGTTTGGACAATACGTGTATGTGATCCGCGATAAAAATGCTGTGGTGGTTAGATTAGGGGAATCTAAAGTGACAAAACCTATTCATCATCATCAGCCTGAAATTTTTACTTATGCAGCAGCAGCATTATCTATATTAAAATAGGTGGTTGAAAATTTTTAATAAAAAAAAGATCGTCCCGAAATTCGGGACGATCTTTTTTTAATATACCTCTAAATATTCTAACAAAATTATGTTTCGAATAGATGTTTTATTTCAATAAAATGGTAGCACTAAAATATATCCATTGCTTTTGCAAAGTAAGTCACCGTTCCAGGAAGGGCCAACCAGAAAAATTGTCTATACACTACAAGTAATGTGATTAAAATCGCTAACCAAGCAAAACAATAAATCCAATATTTAGTGGTGTTTTTTTGCGCTTCCATTTTTAGTTATTTAGATGTTTTTTTATTTGATCTGCAAATATACAAAAATTAATAAATGAAGAGTAGGAGAAACCTTATTTTAAATTCACCTGCCATCCCTGTGCATTTCGGACAATTTTAACCGAACGAGCTATTTTTTCAAAGCTATTTTGGTATTGAAGTACCGCATTGTTAGAATCTAAAGTAGTCACATTATTAATTTGGATGGAAGCCTGTCTTAGTTGTTGACGTCCTTCTTTATCTAATTGGTGATAGGATTCGGAAATACTATCCAAATGCAATTGGTTCAAAGAGTCTTTTAAGATATAAAATTGAGCTTCCTTAAACTCACCTTTTAAGCAGGATTCTACAAAATATCTTCCCGCTTCAAGGGGGTCTTTAGCAGGTGCAAAAAGGGGGGTGGATTGACAACTCAATAGTCCCATTAAACAAAAAACAAAGCTTATTTTCTTTATAATCATACCCAAAGTTAGGTAAAATGGAGAATTGGCATCTTGCGGGGTTTATATTAATTTTGTAGGAGTCTCAAAACTGCATGCTCATGAAAAAAATAATGTTTCTTTTAGTGATGTTGATCGTGTCAAATGTAAATGCACAACAAAAACATCCTTCCTTTATGGAGCAAGGCAATATTTACGAAGTCAATATTCGCCAATATACCAAGGAAGGGACTTTTAAAGCCTTTGCAAAACATATCCCAAGATTACATGACATGGGCGTAAAAACATTATGGTTTATGCCCATTCAGCCCATATCGGTGGAAGGGCGTAAAGGAACTTTAGGATCTTATTATGCGGTTTCAGATTATAAAGCAGTGAATCCTGAGTTTGGAACTTTAGCCGATTTTAACGAGGTGATAAAGCAAGCACATGCCTTAGGCATGAAAGTGATCATTGACTATGTTCCAAATCATAGTGGATCAGATAATAAATGGTTAAAAACGCATCCTGATTTTTATGAAAGAGATGAAAAGGGGAATGCTAAATTCACTGCGGACTGGTCCGATACACGTGAATTAAATTACGATAATAAAGTGATGCAAGATAGTATGATTAATACTATGAAATATTGGGTGAACCATACGGGTATAGATGGTTTTAGAGTGGATGTTGCTTGGGGTGTTCCTTACGAATTTTGGACAAGATGCATTAGTTCTTTGAAAAAAGAAAGAAATTTATTTTTCTTAGCAGAAGCAGATGATCCTAAAATGCATACCAGTGGGTATGATGCCACTTATAGCTGGAATGAATTTCATGTATTGAATGACATAGCAGCTGGTAAAAAAAATATACGTTCCTTGGATTCGGTGTTGACTCATATTGATACGACTTATACAAAAGGAGCATGGCGTTTATACTTCACGAGTAATCATGATGAAAACTCATGGAATAAAGCCGATTATGCCACTATGCCTGGCGATATTCATGCACCATTTTCTGTTTTCACTTTAACGTATCATCGCACCATGCCATTGATATATAGTGGCCAAGAAGAGCCTGTGTTAAGGGCATTGGCATTTTTCGAAAAGGATCCTATTACATTTAATAAATATGCAAGAGCCCCTTTTTATAAAGCATTATTAAATTTAAGAGCTACCAATAGCGCTTTTAAAGAAGCTGCAATTTTTTCAAGATTGAAAGTGAATCAACCCCAACAAGTAATGGCTTATCAAAGAGTGTATGGGAAAGATAAAGTGGTGGTGGTATTAAACTTATCTAATCAAGCACAGCAGGTTGAATTGCAAAATTTTACGGCCGATGGTAAAACTTATGTGGAGTTATTTACTAAAGAAAATGTAACCAATATTAAAAATTTGACATTGCCTGCTTGGGGGTATAAAGTGTATGTGGCTAGTGTTCAAAAATAATTATCATTCAATTCTTCTTCCATGACCCAACAACAATTAGTAGCGCAAATAAAAAGTAAACAATCTTATTTATGTGTGGGATTGGACACGGATATTGAAAAATTGCCACAAGGGTTACCTAAAAATTCCGAAGGAGTGATTGCATTTAATAAAGCAATCATTGATGCAACTGCACCTTATTGTGTGGGATATAAAATTAATACTGCATTTTATGAATCGCAAGGAGTTAAAGGCTGGCATGCCATGGAAGAAAGTTTAGCGCATATTCCTTCTACTCATTTTACCATTGCAGATGCAAAGAGAGGAGATATTGGAAATACCTCAGCGCATTATGCTAAAACATTTTTTGAAGTTTTACCCTTTGATGCTATTACAGTAGCTCCCTATATGGGAAAGGATAGCATTGATCCTTTTTTAGAATATAAAAATAAATGCACCATTGTATTGGGGTTAACTTCCAATGCGGGCAGTCAAAATTTTCAACAACAAAAATTACAAAGCGGATCCTATTTATATGAATCTGTTTTAGAACAAGTAGCAACTTGGGGAAGTCCAGAACAACTCATGTTTGTTGTGGGGGCGACCAAAGCGCAGGATTTAGCAGGGATTAGAAAAATAATTCCACATCATTTTTTATTAGTACCAGGAGTGGGTGCACAAGGAGGAAGTTTGGAAGAAGTGACGAGATATGGTAAAAATGAATCTGTAGGATTATTGGTGAATGCAAGTAGAGCTGTTATATATGCAAGTGCTGAAAATGACTTTGCCGAAAAAGCAGCTGCTGCAGCACATCAATATGCTTCAGAAATGAAAGTTTTATTAACCTCCAATTAATGAGATTAGCATAGCAAGATGCTATTAAATAGATTCAATTAGCTTTGTATCATCGTAATTAAAATAGTTTCATCATCAAAATAGTTTTTTATGGCAGTTAGAACCGATTTGTTTGAATCTCCCGATTATTATCAATTGGATGAATTGTTAAGTGAAGAGCATTTAATGGTTCGTTCTGCAGTGCGAGATTATGTGAAGCAACAAATTTCTCCCATTATTGAGGACTATGCACAACGTGCCGAATTCCCTACTCAAATTATTAAACAGTTAGGCGACTTAGGTTGTTTTGGACCTACTGTACCTGTGGAATATGGCGGCGGGGGTTTAGATTATATTAGTTACGGCATCATGATGCAAGAATTGGAACGTGGAGATAGTGGTGTGAGAAGTACTGCAAGTGTGCAAGGTTCATTAGTGATGTTTCCTATTTATGCATATGGTGATGAAGCACAGAAAAAAAAGTACTTACCTAAATTAGCATCAGGTGAATGGTTAGGTTGTTTTGGTTTAACCGAACCCGATCATGGATCTAATCCATCTGGAATGCTGACGAATATCAAAGACGCAGGAGACCATGTCATATTAAATGGCGCAAAAATGTGGATTAGTAATGCACCTTTAGCGCAAGTAGCAGTAGTATGGGCAAAAAATGAAGCAGGAGAAATTATAGGAATCATAGTAGAACGTGGTATGGAAGGATTTTCTACACCCACTACACATGGAAAATGGAGTTTACGAGCAAGTGCAACAGGTGAATTAGTGTTTGACAATGTGAAAGTGCCTAAAGAAAATATTTTACCTAATGTAAAAGGATTAAAAGGACCCTTGGGTTGTTTAAGTAAAGCAAGATATGGAATAGCCTGGGGTGCCTTAGGTGCTGCCATGGATTGTTATGACACCGCATTAAGATATAGTAAAGAACGTATTCAATTTGATAGACCTATTGGTGGATTTCAGTTGCAACAAAAAAAGTTAGCCGAGATGATTACAGAAATCACCAAAGCGCAATTGTTAGTTTGGCGTTTAGGCGTATTGATGAATCAAGGGAAAGCGACTCCGCAACAAATTAGTATGGCTAAAAGAAATAGTTGTGAAATGGCAACTAACATTGCAAGAGATGCTCGACAAATGTTAGGGGGCATGGGTATCACTGGAGAGTATTCTATTATGAGACATATGATGAATTTAGAAAGTGTGATTACTTACGAAGGAACACATGATATTCATTTATTGATTACGGGGATGGACATCACAGGATTGAATGCTTTCAAATAAAATAAAACATGGCGGCAGAAAAAATATTTTTAATTGGGATGATGGGTTCGGGAAAGTCTTATTGGACACAAAAAATAGCGAAGTGGATAAAGTCGGGGGGCTATGATTTAGATGACTTAATTGAGATGAATGAGGAAAAAACAATTACCGAATTATTTGACGAAGATGGAGAAGACTATTTTAGAAAAGTAGAAACCAAATTGTTGAAATGGTTTAAAGAAAAAAAGAAATATGTGTTAGCTACAGGGGGAGGCACACCTTGTTTTAATGAGAATATGGAATGGATGAAAAAAGAAGGTATCGTGATTTGGCTAGATGAATCTGTAGAAGTTTTAGTAAGTCGATTGAGTGCCGAAAAAAGCCATCGGCCTTTAATCTCCAAATTCAATGACGAAGAGTTGGGCGCTTTTTTGCAAAATAAATTAGTGGAGCGTTTTGCATATTATCAACAAGCTCATTATCGTTTAACCTCCGATCAAATAAATGAAACGCATTTAAAAAAAATAATCCAAAAACATGGCGCGTAAGTTTGCTTTATTAGGAACTATTTTTGCCGGTATTGCTATTGCATTAGGTGCTTTTGGGGCACATGCACTTAAAAGTATTTTACCTGCAGAAAGCTTAATTATTTTTGAAACAGGGGTGAGGTATCAATTCATGCATTCTATTGCTTTAATCATTTTGTCTCTATACGTTTCAAAGGTCTCCACCCCCGCCTCCTTAAATAAAGTGGGCAACTTATTTTGGGTTGGAATTGTTTTATTCAGTGGTTCTTTATATGGGCTTTCTTTACAGCCTTTATTTCAGTTTTCTTACAAAATGATTTTAGGTCCAGTAACGCCATTGGGGGGAGTTTGTTTTATCCTTGGATGGGGGATATGGGGGTATCAAATGTATAGATCAAAGTAGTGGATAACTACACCTTGTTTTTCCAATTTTGCACATTGTTTAAAATTCCTTTTCCATCCTATTGGGATAACTTATATTTGTTATCATGGCAAATATTCTGAAAAGTAAAAAAGAACCTAAGGTAAAAGAAGACGCATTGAATCCTGATAAGGAAGCTGATATGTCAGTCTCCGAGGTGGTGAAGGATGAACGTACTTCTAAAATTTTAGGAGCCGTTTCTATATTGATTGCACTTTTTTTGTTTGTTGCGTTCACCTCTTATTTATTTACCTGGCAAGAGGATCAAGATATGGTCCAATTATGGCGTACTCAGTTGTTCTCCACCAATGATGTTAAAGTCAATAATTTATTGGGGTACATAGGTGCTTTTCTAGCCTATCAAATTATTTTTAATGGCTTTGGGGTAGCGTCTTATTTATTTTGCACTACTTTTTTTGTAGTAGGGGTCAATTTATTTTTTACCAAATCCATTTTCAAGATTGGACGTAACCTACGTTATGTGATGGTGGGCTTATTAGTATTAAGTACTTGCTTTGCATTTTTCGCACCTCAGTCTGCCTTTTCATGGGGAGGTGCGGTAGGAGAATATAGTAGTAGTTGGTTGATGAAGTGGGTAGGAAGTTTTGGAACCGGGGCTATATTATTAATAGCAGGGTTGAGTTATTTTATTTGGCGTTTTAATCCTACTTTTTCAGTTCCTAATTTTGATTTCTTATTACCACGCAAAAAAGAATTTGTAAGTGAGCATGAAAGTTTATTGACACCAGAGGAAGAAGCGATTCGTAAAGAATGGGATTTGAATCATACTGAAAAACATCCTGATACCAATGCTCCTACCGGGAATAAATTAAAGAACGAAACAGAAGAAGGAGGGAAATTATTTATTGATGAATTGTCTTTAGCGGAAGAAAAAAAAACCGAGATAGCGGAATTGGAACCCACCCTTACAATTGAAGAAGAAGAACCTGTTATATTAGAGCCGCAAGTGAGTGCTGCAACTATAGACGATATAGAGGGTGAATTATTAGAGGATTTAGATTTAGAAATTAAAGATGTAGCGAAGGAAGTCATTGTTCCAGTAGGATCTATACAAACTAAATATGATGCTACTTTAGATTTAAAAAATTATAAATATCCGAATATTAATTTATTAGAGACACATGGCAGTGAAAAAATTGTGCAGGATCCAGAGGAATTAGAAACGCACAAGAATCAAATTATTGCGACTTTAAAAAACTACGATATTTCTATACAGCGCATCGCTGCAACAGTAGGCCCAACGGTGACTTTGTATGAAATTGTTCCTGCACCAGGGGTTCGTATTAGTCGTATTAAAAATTTAGAAGATGACATTGCCTTAAGCTTAGCGGCTTTGGGTATTCGTATTATAGCACCTATTCCTGGCAAAGGAACGATTGGTATTGAAGTTCCCAATATTAGGAAGTCGGTGGTGAGTATGAAAACATTATTGGCCAGTGAGAAATTCCAGAACAGTCAATATTCTTTACCTATTGCGATTGGTAAAAAAATTGACAATGAAAACTTCATTGTAGATTTAGCCAGCATGCCACACTTATTAATGGCGGGTGCCACTGGCCAAGGTAAGTCGGTAGGGTTGAATGCGATTTTAATTTCACTCTTATATAAAAAACATCCTTCTCAGTTAAAGTTTGTTTTAGTAGATCCTAAAAAAGTGGAATTAAGTTTATACCGTGTGATTGAAAAACATTTCTTAGCAAAATTACCGGGTGAAGAAGATGCCATTATTACAGATACTAAAAAAGTAATTAGTACTTTGAATGCTTTGTGTATTGAAATGGATAATCGCTATGATTTATTAAAAGAAGCAGGTTGTAGAAACATTAAAGAGTACAATGAAAAATTCACAGCACGCAAATTGAATCCAGAAAAAGGACATCAATATTTACCTTTCATTGTTTTAGTGGTAGATGAGTTTGCCGATTTAATTATGACAGCAGGCAAGGAAGTGGAAATGCCTATTGCACGTTTAGCACAGTTAGCTAGAGCTATTGGAATCCACTTAATCATTGCGACACAACGTCCTTCTGTGAATATTATCACAGGTACTATTAAAGCGAATTTCCCAGCTCGTATTGCATTTAAAGTATCTAGTAAAATAGATAGTCGAACTATTTTAGATGCGGGTGGGGCAGAACAATTAATTGGTAAAGGGGATATGTTGGTGAGTTATAATGGAGAAATCACGCGTTTACAATGTGCGTTTGTAGATACTCCGGAAGTTGATCGAGTTTGTAATTTTATTTCAGAACAAAAAGGTTATCCGCAAGCCTTTTTATTACCAGAATATATTGATGAGAAGGATATGGATTCAGGCAATTTTGATGCGGGTGATAGAGACGCTTTATTTGAAGATGCAGCTAGATTAATTGTGGGTGCGCAAATGGGTTCGACTTCTCTCATTCAAAGAAGAATGAAATTAGGATATAACAGAGCGGGTCGATTAATGGATCAATTAGAATCAGCCGGCATTGTAGGACCTAGTCAAGGAAGTAAGCCACGTGAAGTATTATACAAAACAGATGCAGAGCTTTACGACTTTTTACAAAACTTATAATTTTAACAACTTACAGAAAGTCATTAAACGGGGATTGATTATTTTTGTCCAATAGCTACTTTCAACCAAATCAAACTATGAGATATTTACTAATAGCATTATTCAGTGTAATAGGTCTCCAGGGGATCGCTCAAAAGGATTCTAAGGCTAAAGAGGTGTTAGACCAGATGGGACTTAAGGTAAAGCAAGCCAAGGGCATTTTAGCCAATATTCAACTTATCTCTAAAAATAATAAAGGCAAAGCCTTGGGGACTAAATCCATTACCTTAAAAATGAAAGGGGAGAAATACCTGCTCCATCAAGGCAAGATGGAGATTTTATGTGATGGTAAAAATATCTACAATTTTGATGGTGCAAATAGTATTTCTAAGTCGGATGTAGGGGAGTCAGATCAGGCTTTAAGCCCTCAAAAATTATTGTCAGGCAACTACGATAAAGACTTCAATTTCAACTTGTTATCTCAAAATGCCAAAACCGTCACGATTGAATTATTCCCCCTCGATAAACGTAAGAATTTTCAAAAAGTAACTTTAATCATCGACAAGCTAAAATCGGCCCTTTCTTCGGCCTCTATTTTGGACAAAAGCAACAATGTTACCGATGTGAATGTGGTGTCTTTGAGCTATTCGGCTCAATGGATGGATAACCTATTCATTTTCAATAGGTCCAAATATCCAAAAAACGTTGAAATTTTTGATTAGGTTTACCCCTTTTCTCCTTATCTTTGCAGCCGAAATAAAAGAAATAAAACCGTAATTAATAGTTAATTACAAAAAAAGAAGTTTTACAATGGCTACATTAACAAAAGAAAAAAAAGCAGGCATTTTTGCCGAATTTGGCGGAAAAGCAACTAACACTGGTTCTATCGAAGGACAAGTTGCGTTATTAACCGAGCGTATCGCGCACATTTCAGGACACTTAAAAGGAAACCACAAAGACCATTCAACTCAAAGAGGGTTAATGCAATTAGTGGGTCAGCGTAAGCGTTTATTGGTTTATTTACAAAAACATAACCTAACTGGTTACCGCGCTCTAATTGAGAAATTAGGCTTAAGAAAATAATTCAAAGAAATTCTTATAATAGCTGTCCCAACTGTAACACACGGTTGGGATTAGTTGTTTATACACTATTGACTGCTCCTATGTGAGTCGTCTTTTAAAAAATTAAATATGTTATTACAAACAAAGTCCGTAAAATTTGAAGTAAATCCCGGACAAGAAATCGTAATTGAAACTGGAAAGTTAGCACGTCAAGCAGATGGTGCTGTAACAATCAGACAAGGAAATTGTATTTTATTAGCTACAGTAGTCGCTAACAAAGATCCTAAAGACGGTCAAGATTTTTTCCCATTGAGCGTAGACTACCAAGAGAAGTTTGCTTCTGCAGGTCGTATACCAGGGTCTTTCTTTAAAAGAGAAGCCCGCTTAAATGACTATGAAATTTTAACAAGTCGTTTGATTGATCGTGCATTACGTCCTTTATTCCCGGAAGATTATTTATGCGATGTGCAAGTATTAATATCATTAGTATCTAGTGATGTCAATGTAATGCCCGATTCATTAGCATGTTTAGCGGCATCTGCAGCATTAGCAGTGTCTAATATTCCTATCAAAGAAATTATTTCGGAAGTTCGTATTGCAAAAGTAGATGGTCAATATATCATCAATCCTTCTAAAGCACAATTAGATAAATGTTCTTTAGAATTTATCATTGCAGCGACGGAGAAAAACTTAATGATGGTGGAAGGGGAAGCGAAGGAATGTTCTGAAGAAGAATTAGTACAATGCTTAGAAATGGCGCATGAAGCTATTCGCAAACAAATTAAAGCACAAGCTGAATTAAGAAAGTTAGTAGGTATTACCGAAGTGCGTGATTATAAAAAACCAGAACAAGATGAAACGATACGTGAAAAAGTATATGCTTTTGCAAAATCAAAAGTAGATGCAATTGCTCGTTTAGGTTCTAGCAAGCATGAACGCAGTGATGCCTTCAGTGCTTTGAAAAAAGAAATAGTGGAACACTTAGGTACAGAAATCACTGACTTACAAAAAAAGTTAGCTGGAAAATATTATGAGGATTTGAAATGGGAAGTAGTTCGCGATATGATCGTGGATAGCCGTATCCGTTTAGATGGTCGTAGCTTAGATCAAGTTCGTCCTTTAGCAATGGAAACAGATCCATTGCCAACACCTCATGGATCTTCTTTATTTACGCGTGGTGAAACACAATCTCTTACAACAGTAACCTTAGGTACTAAGTTGGATGAGTTAATGCAAGAAACTGCAGCAAGTGCAGAGTATACTAAATTCTTCTTGCATTATAATTTCCCTCCATTCTCTACAGGAGAAGTAAAAATGATGCGTGGTGTGGGTCGTCGTGAAGTAGGTCATGGTAATTTAGCAATGCGTTCTTTAAAGCAAATGTTACCTGATACCACTCAGTTCCCTTATACACTTCGTGTGGTTTCTGATATCTTAGAATCTAATGGATCTTCTTCTATGGCAACTGTTTGTGCTGGTTCTTTAGCATTAATGGATGCTGGTGTGCCTATTCCAAAACACGTTAGTGGTGTTGCGATGGGATTGATTAGTCGTGGTGATGGCAAGTATGCTATCTTAACTGATATCTTAGGGGATGAAGATCATTTAGGTGATATGGATTTTAAAGTAACAGGAACTCGTGATGGAATTTGCGGTGTTCAAATGGATATTAAAGTAGATGGCTTGAGCATGGATATTATGCGTGAAGCTTTATCTCAAGCTAAAAAAGGTCGTTTACATATTTTGGATGCCATGTATGAGTGTATGCCTGCAGCACGTGCAGATGTGAAACCACATGCACCAAGAATGGTGAAATTGATTATTGATAAAGAATACATTGGAGCAGTGATAGGACCAGGTGGTAAAATCATTCAAGAAATGCAAAGAACAACGGGTGCGACTATCAATATTGAAGAAGTGGGTAACCATGGAGAAGTAAGTATCTTCTCTGCAAATAAGGATAGCTTAGATGCTGCGGTTAAATGGATCAATGGTATTGTTGCTGTTCCTGAAATTGGAGATGAATATGAAGGGGTAGTGAAGGGTATCAAAGAATTTGGTGCTTTTGTTGAATTCATGCCTGGCAAACAAGGTTTATTGCATATCAGTGAGATTAGTTGGAAGCGTCTAGAATCTATGGATGGTATCTTTAACGAAGGAGATGTTGTTAAAGTGAAATTAGTAGGGTTAGATCCTAAGACGGGTAAGTTTAAATTAAGTCATAAAATATTATTACCTAAACCAGAGCAAGCGCCTCGTGAAGATCGTGGTCCACGTCCTGAATAAACAATAGTTATCTATCCAATAGGGTCTATATAAGACCCCCAATGGTTTAGTAAGCTTAACATATAGTCCCTCTTTAGAACATCCTTCCTCATTCAAATGAGCGGATACTCTGAAGAGGGATTTTTTTGTCCTTATCTTTGTTCCATATTTGTTTCAACTAGACCCCAACCAAATCCAACAATGACAAAAGAATACATCGAAATAAGCTTTCCCTTTGCTTCTCAAGAGCAGCTGGATATTCTCATAGCCTCTTTATCATCCATGGGATTGGAGGGATTTAATGAGGAGTCCAATTCCTGCAAAGCCTATATGTTAAGTAGCGACTTTGCGCAAAATGTGAATGAAAACGATTTAAATATTTTATTTCAACAACATAATATAAAATATTATAAATCAATTATTAAGGAACAAAATTGGAATGAATTATGGGAATCCAATTTTGAACCCGTTAGAATAGGAGATTTCGTAGGAATACGAGCCCATTTTCACCCTTCATTCACTCCTTTGGTGCAACATGAAATACTCATCACCCCTAAAATGAGTTTTGGAACAGGGCACCATGCGACCACGCACACGGTGATGCAGCTCATGGAAGGCATAGACTTTAAAGGGAAGTCGGTGTATGATTTTGGAACCGGAACCGGAATACTAGCCATTTTAGCACATCGTCTGGGTGCCACCCAATTATTGGCGGTAGATAATGATGACTGGTGTATTGAAAATGCTACTGAGAATGTCATTGCCAATCAGGCTGACCTCATTTCTATTCAAAAAGTAGAATCAGCCTTTCAACCCACCACATTTGATATTATATTAGCCAATGTCAATAGGCATATTATTGAAGCCAATATGCTTGAATTAACCCAGGTGAGCCATCCCCATTCAATATTAATTTTGAGTGGTTTATTGCTTGAAGATGAGGCAGATATAAAATTATTAGCCCAGCAAAATGGTTGGAATCCTATACAATCACAACCTTTAAATGGATGGGTCAGCATTTTGTTTCATAAATAGAACTAAAGATTAGACGCAACTGTTAACAATTATTTAATCTATTAGGCCTTATATTTGCAAACCAAGCTATTCTAATTATGATGCAATTTTTACTCGTTGTTGTTGCTTATTTATTAGGCTCCATTCCTACATCGGTTTGGGTGAGTAAATCTATGTTTGATATCGACATTCGCGAATATGGTAGTGGAAACGCAGGAGCAACTAATACCTTTAGAGTCCTGGGTCCTAAATGGGGTAGTTTTGTGATGTTGGTAGATGTGACTAAAGGGGTGCTTGCAACATCATTATACATTTTGATGCCTTATTATCTAACCAATGAGTTAGCACGTACCAACTTCATGATTGTATTAGGTTTGGTAGCAGTGGTAGGGCACATTTTCCCTGTTTTCGCCAATTTCAAAGGAGGAAAAGGGGTAGCCACTTTATTGGGTATGTCTTTAGCCATTCAACCTATTGTAGCGCTTCTATGTTTAGTGGTTTTCTTAATAACACTTATTTCTACACGTTTTGTTTCCTTAAGTTCTATGTTAGCAGGTATTGCTTTTATGGTCCTTATTTTATTCATTTTCAAAGAAAAGGAAACCATGTATCGTCTTTTTGCGGTGATCGTTGCCGTGATGGTGGTAATTACCCATCAAAAAAATATCACTAGGTTGATAAAAGGCACGGAGAATAAAGTGCCTATTTTCAAGAATAGGGATAAAAGAAAATAATTCATTCTGCTGATTTTCAGTGAGTTATAGTATTTTATTCAATATCTTTTTCTATCCATTTAGATTTTAGTAACTTTGCCTTCTTTTTTAAATCCTACATTATGTCAAGTAATCAGAACCTTTTAGAGAAATTGCAGTATAAGGATGAAAAAAATTTACTGATTCAAGGCTTGCCTTCTTCAGTGGAGAAACAATTTGCAAAGCTTTCTTATAATAAGAACTTAACGCCCTTATTAAAGACACGTAAAATTGATTTTGCTTTAATTTTCGCCATCAATCAATTACAGTTAAACAATATCTTAAAAGAGGTTTTTAGTGCTTTGCACCCAGAAAGTAAGCTTTGGATAGCGTATCCTAAAACCACTTCTAAAATTGTATCTGATTTAAACCGTGATGCTAGCTGGGAGATTCTTTCTAAAAACGATTATGAAGCTATTCGTCAAGTAACATTAGATCATGTTTGGACTGCTATGCGATTTAAAAAAGTAGATCAGTTGCCTAATAAAAATCGCACTTTCGTAGAGTTTAAATCTGCCGATATTAAAGTGGACGATTTTGAAAAAAGATTAATTGCACTTCCTATAGAATTAGATAAATTATTTACAGCAGATGAAGAGGCGAGAGAGTTTTTTACTTCTCTTTCCATCATCAATCAAAAAGAATACTTAAGCTGGATTCAAGGAGCTAAAAAGGAAGAAACCAAGCAAAAGAGATTAGAAGCTACCTTGGAAAAATTATTAGCAGGGAAACAAAATCCTTCAGAGAAGTAATAATTGGTTACTTTAAAATAACTGTACCAATACTTTGAGTCAGCTCTCGTTCTACTTGTTTCAAGTGTTTGTGTATATGTAAAAGGTGTAACTGCTCTGATTCTGGAGCTGTTTCTAAATCTCTTTGATTTTGCTCCATCATCTTTTTCACTTTCCTAAGTTTAAAGTACATTAAACTTATTTCTACTTCGGTTAAAAAGTTTTTCTCTTCTACTTTTTTAGTGATACCTAACTTTTCATTCCATCTTTGGCTGAGTTCATGTTCGGGAGCAAACAATTCCACCACCCATTGTTGAATGCGAGGGTCTTCATGGTATTGCAATGTTTTTCCATTGGGATTTTTCCCTTCTTCCTGCCACTTCTTGTAGGCCTCTAATAAATGAATCATTTCCACATTCTCAAAGGGGAAGGAGTCTATTTCTTCAAATACCCAGGCATATACTTTTTTGCCATTCTCGAGTAATTCATTTCCATGTTCAATGATGACTCTCATTAAATTTTTCTCGTGGACTAAATCAAGATCAACTAATAAGTCATTATTCTCTATTTCGTTTTCCGCATTCGGGAAGCTAGGCATTAAAATGGCCGCTTCATCAAAGGACATTTTCTTTTCCTCTTTAACAATCTTATCGCGTTTAAATTTATTGACTAACTGGGTTAAACCCGTTTCATCAATACGAAGTAGAGAGCTACATTTTTTAACATACTCCTGTAGCTTGGTAAAGTCTTCTGGTTTATGAATCTTACTAAGTGTTTCAGCAATCTGATTCACTAAGGAGTTCTTTTTATTTAAATCATTGCCTACTTCTTTTAACTGCACTTCTAGTTGAAATAAGACAAAATCCTTTTTATCTGATTGCACAAAGCTTCTAAATACATCCGGGCCTACTTTATTGACATAGCTGTCTGGATCCTCCTTGTCCGGAATTAAAACTAATTGAACGTTTAATCCTTCTTCCAGCGCCATGTCCAATCCTCTTAATGCTGCTTTTACACCCGCAGCATCCCCATCATAAATAATGGTAAGGTTAGGGGTGTATTTTTTGATGAGTCTTAATTGGTCAATGGTTAAAGAAGTTCCACCACTCGCCACTACGTTTTCAATACCTGCTTGGTGTAAGCTTACCACATCTGTATATCCCTCTACCAATAAACATTCATTTTGTTTGTCAATGGAAGTGCGCGCAAAATAGGAGCCGTATAAAATTCTACTTTTTACATAAATTTCATTTTCTGGCGTATTAATATATTTGGGCGACTTATCATTTTTTGCAATTTGTCTTGCACCAAATCCTATAATTTTTCCAGTATTCCCGTGAATAGGGAAAATAATTCTATCACGATAATTATCTTGCCATTCGCCATTTCTTTCTACCACTAAACCCGTTCGGGCAAACAATTCTGGATTAAATTGATTTTTTAATAATGCTTTTGCTAAACTGTCTTTATCGGAAGGGTTGTATCCAATTTTAAATTTTTCTACAATGGGTTTTAAAAAACCACGATGTTGTAAATAGGATTGTGCAATCGTTTCACCCGCTTCCGTTTCCCAATATTGCTGGGTGAAAAAATCCATTGCAAAATGGTTGATGGCATATAAACTATCTGCCACCTGTTGCGCCATTTTTTGCGCAGGACTGGTTTCTGTTTCTTCAATTTCTATATTATATCTTGCCGCTAACCATCTTAAGCTTTCTACATAACTAAACTTCTCATGCTCCATTAAAAAAGTGATACTATTACCACTTTTGCCACATCCAAAACATTTGTAAATTTCTTTCGCCGGAGAGACTGTAAATGAAGGCGACTTTTCGTTATGGAAAGGACAATTCCCAATATAGTTGGTCCCACGCTTTTTTAACTTCACAAATTCGCCCACGATATCAATGATATCAATTCGTTGCGTAATTTGTTGAATGGTTTGCGGGGTAATCATGACGACGAAAATAACTAATATTGGCTTATTTAGGACTTAAAATTAGGGAAGAAGGGTTATTTGGCTAAGTAGCCTCATTATTCTGGATTAGTGAACTCCATATCATCACTATCTAATAATTCTCGCTCTATTTCCTCCATTTGAACAATATCCCAGGCTTCAGATTCGGTGGGAGTCATATTCATCATTTCGGCGAAATCGGTATTGTCTAGACTGTCTTGTAGTCCTTTGGATAGGGAACAAATGACAAAAGAAGCATTATTGTCATAAAATCTTTGCTGTGCATGGGCAAATGCCTCCATCACCTCAGGGTCCCATTGTGTTATATTTTGACAGTTCACTACCAGATTTTTAGGCGCTTTTCCTAAAATATCAAGGGTCAGTGCCTCAATTTCTGGCACGAGATTTGAAGTTAATTCAGTATCGAGAAAGGTTAACACGGTAAATTTCTCCTTAAGGTCGTTTTTGTATTGCATGGATGATGATATAAAAGGTTGATAACTAAGTAATACTTCACATACTTTAGGTCAAAAATATTCGTTAATCTTGTAACAGCCCCAAATTTATATATGGATAATAATTTTTCAACACAAGTTAAGGAAATCATTTCTTATAGCCGTGAAGAGGCCTTAAGATTAGGTAATGACTTTATTGGGGCCGAGCATCTGATGCTAGGACTTATTAGAGATCAGGAAAATACCGCCATTAAGGTTTTAAAACAACTCAATGTCAATTTGGGGGAACTCCGAAAAGAAATTGAATTAGCGGTGAAGGACAAGTCAGGTAAAAACGTAGCTAATATTAATAGTTTACCATTAACGAAGCAGGCCGAAAAAGTAATTCGTGTTACGGTGTTAGAGGCGAAGGCTTTAAAAAGTCCAATGGTAGAAACGGAACATTTACTTTTAAGTATTTTAAAGAATAAAGAAAATATAGCCACCCAAATTTTAAATCAGTTTGATGTGGACTATGATTTATTCCGTGCCGAATTAGGAATGGTGGGATCTTCACCTTCTAGTCCAATAAATCCTCCTAGTGCAGAATTTTCAGAAGAAGGAGAGGATGAATTTGATGAAGAAAAAAGAGGCGGCGGTCCATTTGGGGGTGCTTCTAAAGCGAAAGCAACTCCATCTGCGAGTAAATCTAAAACCCCAGTATTAGATAATTTTGGTAGAGATATTACAAAGTTAGCAGAGATGGATGCCTTGGATCCTATTGTAGGACGTGAGGCAGAGATTGAAAGAGTGAGCCAAATTTTAAGTAGACGTAAAAAAAATAATCCCATTTTAATTGGGGAACCTGGGGTGGGTAAGACTGCTATTGTGGAAGGTTTAGCACTTCGCATTGTACAACGTAAAGTAAGTAGAGTTTTATTTGATAAGCGTGTGATATCATTGGACCTTGCTGCTTTAGTAGCGGGCACTAAATATCGTGGTCAGTTTGAAGAGAGAATGAAAGCGATCATGAATGAATTAGAAAAGAACAGAGATGTAATTTTATTCATTGATGAAATACATACCATTGTTGGAGCAGGAGGTGCAAGCGGATCTTTAGATGCCTCTAATATTTTTAAACCCGCTTTAGCGCGTGGAGAATTACAATGTATTGGAGCCTCTACTTTAGATGAATATCGTATGCACATTGAAAAAGATGGCGCATTGGATAGACGTTTCCAAAAAGTAATCATTGAGCCACCTAGTGTAGAAGACACGATTATTATTTTAAATAATATCAAATCTAAATACGAGGATTATCATAGCGTAGTGTATGATCAAGAAGCAATCACTGCTTGTGTAAAATTAAGTGATCGTTATATGACGGATCGTTTATTACCAGATAAAGCAATTGATGTATTGGATGAGGTGGGGGCAAGAGTGCATTTGAAAAATATTAATGTGCCTCAGGATATAGTGGAATTAGAAAAGCAAATTGAAGAAGTTAAAAACGAAAAAAATAGAGTTGTCAAGAGTCAACGTTTTGAAGAAGCTGCTAGTTTAAGAGATACAGAGAAAAAACTAGGGGAAGCATTGGAAAAAGCAAAAGGACAATGGGAGGAAGAAAGTAAGAATAAAAGATTCCCTATTAACGAGGAAAATATTGCCGAAGTAGTGAGCATGATGACAGGTATTCCTGTGAAGAGAATGGTAGAAGCAGAAACTACAAAGCTTCGTAAAATGGCGGATGAGATGAAAGGGATGGTGATAGGACAAGACGATGCTATTGGCAAAGTGGTGAAAGCAATTCAAAGAAATAGAGTGGGCTTAAAAGATCCTAAAAAACCTATTGGAACATTTATATTCTTAGGACCTACTGGGGTGGGTAAAACCGAATTAGCTCGTGCATTGGCGCGTAATATGTTTGATTCAGAAGAATCTTTGATTCGTATTGACATGAGTGAATACATGGAGAAATTTTCAGTGAGTCGTTTAATTGGTGCCCCTCCAGGATATGTAGGATATGAAGAAGGTGGACAGTTGACTGAAAAAGTAAGACGCAAACCTTATTGTGTAATTTTATTAGATGAAATTGAAAAAGCGCATCCAGATATTTATAATATTTTATTACAAGTATTAGATGATGGTATTTTAACCGATGGGTTAGGTCGTAAAGTGGATTTTAAAAACACTTTAATCATCATGACTTCTAATATTGGTGCTCGTCAATTAAAAGAATTTGGAGATGGAGTAGGGTTTGCTACAGCAACACGTGTACAACAAACCGAAGAGAATAATCGTTCTGTGATTGAAAAAGCGTTGAAGCGTACTTTTTCACCTGAGTTTTTAAACAGGGTGGATGATGTGATTGTATTTAATTCATTATCTAAAGAAAATATATTTGACATCATTGATATTATCATGAAAAATGTATTGGGTAGATTGGTGAACTTAGGTTTAAACCTAGTACTTACTGCCGAAGCCAAAACATTTATTGCAGATAAAGGGTATGATATTCAATTTGGAGCCAGACCTTTACATAGAGCCATTCAAAAGTATATTGAAGATCCATTAGCGGAAGAAATTTTAAATTTCAGTGTGAAGGAAGGAGATACATTGATTGGTGATTTTGATGCAGCTCAAAATAAATTAGTATTTGCTTTGCAAAAAAAGGATAAAGAGAAAACCTCTAAATCTAAAGAAGCTTAATTTAGTTTTCTATTCTGAAACTATTTCTTTAAAATGAAAAGTATGCAAAAACGAAGAAAGTTAATTCAGTCCTTGTTTTTAGCGCCTTTTATACCAGCGGATGCTTTTGCAAAAGAGAAGGATATAGAAAAACCAAATGCTATAAATCCATTAAGCCGACGTTTTAAATTAAGTTTAAATGCCTATTCATTTAATGCGCCTTTAACCAAAAAGGAAATCACCATCGAAGAAGTGATTGATTTTTGTGGGACCTTAAATTTAGATGCAATTGATTTAACCGGCTATTATTTGCAAAATTATCCAGCGGTCCCAAGTGATGATTATTTGGCTCAAATTAAAAACAAAGTTCATAAAGCAGGATTGAGTATTAGTGGAACTGGTATTCGAAATGACTTTGGTAATCCAGATCCTAATACACTTACAAAGGAAATTGAATTTGTAAAGTCTTGGATTGATGCGGCAGCCAAATTAGGCGCTCCTGTGATCCGAATATATAGTGCTAAAAAAATACCGGACGGGTACACTTGGGAACAAGCTGCTCAATGGATCATCGCATCTTTTAAAGAATGTGTTGCTTACGGAAAAAAGAAGGGTGTGATTATTGCGATGCAAAATCACAACGATTTTATCACCACCGCCGAACAGTGTCTTTATTTTGTGGAAAGATTAGATAAGGATTGGTTTGGATTAGTAGTGGATACCGGAAATTTTCAAATCAAAGAAGCGTATAGTCAAATTGAATTAGTGGCTAATTATGCTGTGAATTGGCAAGTCAAGGAATTAGTGACCATTCAGGGAGTGAATCAACCTATGGATCTTAATAAGCTTATGAAAGTGATTGCGGGTTCTAATTATAAAGGTTACTTGCCTACTGAGACATTAAGTCCTGGTGATCCAAAACAAATACTTCCTCCTTTTTTACAAAAAGTAGCCGTGGCCATTGAGCCATATATGTAAAAAGACTCAATAGCACTTTGAGTCTTTTTAATTTTCTTATAATTACTTATAGATTATTACTTATTCCTTCAATAATCTATTACTGAATCACAATTGGATTTTGTAATGCTGTTTCAAAATTTTCTAAATAATGAAACCATTCTTCCGCAGAATGTATATCTCCCATTTTGTTCCAAGCAGCTCCTTTATAATAAGTGAATGGGGTATGTGCATTGGTTGAAACGGCAGCTAATAAATGTCCTTTTTGTAAAGACATTTTATTTTCGGTATGAGGTATTATACATGCGACTCCAATAGTTCCGTCTATACCATCTTTACCATGTGCAGGCTCCCAATATCCTAAAATTCCTTTTTGTTCATTTAACATCATAGCGCCTGCTTCTGCTCTGCGAGATATTCCAATGGCTAAGGGAAGTGCTTGACTTCCTGTATAATCATAAGTGGCAATCACTTTACTTAGTTGTGATCCTGCATCAAGGGAGATTTGTTTAGAAACTGTGGTCGCAGTACCATCTACATTCCATGAATCATAGTACAATATAAAACTACTTCTTAAAGGTCCATTGTCCAGGACTTTCCAGCGCGTATAATTTTTAGGGAACCAAATAGAATCTTTTAAAATAGGAGCGATATCACCAGCGCCTAAAAAATAACCTACATGGTAATAATCTAATCCCGTTCCATTGTCCTCATGATACTTATTAGTGCTATACCATAAGTTTAAAATCATCTTAGGGGTACGCTTCGACCATACATCTGTACCATAAGCATTTTCCTTGGGAGTGGCTTCCAAAGCCTTGCCATACATACGGTGTGCAATTTTATCATTTTCCCAAGCAAAGTCATCTTTACGTTCTGGGATAAATCGGCAATAGGTTTTGGTTTCAAACACAGGTCTTTTTCCTTTGCTTAATTGAATTTGAATCGCACTCTTAGCTGGAATAGAAACTTCTACCAATAAATTTTGAATGGTAGTGTTCCCTTGATATTCAAATTGGTAACTAATCATTTTTTTATTAGAACCTTGTGTAATCACTAAAGCATTGGTATCAAGGGTTGCATACTTAGCTATCACTTGTGACCAAGGAATGGTAACTACTTCATTATTCCTATTGATGGAGGAGTTGTTTTTTAAAGTAATGCTTTGTGCACTAGCAATTTGGCAAAACATTACTGCTTGCATTAATATCATTCCACCCACTTTAATAAAGAATTTTTTCATTGTAAACATTTAAATCTATTATTTTAAATACCAATCTTTATAGCGCTTTAAAGCTTCTAAAAAGTAGTAATCGGCATACACTAAAGGCACATCAATTTCAGAGTTTAATGTTAAAGCGCCCACACAATGCTTGATTAAAAAACCTCCGTTTTCTCCATACTTTGCACGGTAAGTGTCATTGGATAAAGATTCTAACATTTTAACAGATGCGTTAATATATTTTTCTTTTTGTTCGCCTTTTGTAAATTGACCTAATTCCATTAAAGCAGAAGCGGTAATAGCTGCGGCAGACGCATCACGGTAGGCTAGTGGTTGTTGGCCTGCATCAAAGTCCCAATAAGGAACAAAGTCCGATGGTAAATTTGGATGGTTCAAATAAAATTCTGCAATATTTTTTGCGAGTGTTAAATAGGCTTCATTTTTAGTATCGCGATACATGGTGATAAAGCCATACAATCCCCAAGCTTGACCACGAGACCATGCGGAAGTATTAGCAGCTCCTTGATGCGTAGTTTTGCGTAAAACTTTTCCAGTAGTTTCATCAAAATCTACCACATGAAAAGAACTATAATCGGGACGATAAAATTCCTTCATGGAGGTATTGCTATGTGTTACTGCAATTTGTTGAAACTTAGGATCGCCACCATGCTGAGTCACCCAGTTTAACATTTCTAAGTTCATCATGTTATCAATGATCACTGGGCAATTAAAATATTTATTTTTATTCCAGGATTGAATCGCTTTCATAGTAGGGCGGTAACGAGTTGAAAGCGACTCAGCCGATCTAAAAATGATTTGCTTGTAGGTTTCGTCTTTAAATAAACGATAAGCATTTCCGAAACTGCAAAACATCATAAATCCTAAATCATGATTACCTGTATAAGTTTGATTAGGTTCAATTACTTTCAAGGCTCTTAGAGCCTCCGTTTTTATTTTTTCATCCTTAGTTTGTTCGTAGATGTATAATAACGAACCAGGATAAAAACCAGTACACCACCATGTGATTTCACGAGACAATAATTGATTATTTTTTGCATCAAAAGATTGTGGCATTTTATCTTGCAACACTTTAGTCATTAAATAAGAATATTGACTATCAGCAAAAGCAAAATTTTGGGTAATGAGTCCTCTCATTTTTTGATTGCGATCTAAATTTTGTGCTTTTAAGGGTAGATTAAAAAAAATAATCATACCGAGGACGAACAATTTACATTTCATAAATTTCATAAGTTGTTATTTAAAAATATATTTTACCTTTATTTTAATTGCGAGTAAACTTCAAACATTTTGAATCGTCTAACATGCAATCAAGTGATATTAAATTACAGGTGTTAAAATAACTAAATTCATGCAAACAAACAATGTTTTTATCGAAAACGAAATAGTAGAATGGGAGCAAGTAGCCCCAGGTGTCTCTAGGTCTATTTTAGCCTTCGAGGACAGTTTAATGTTGGTGAAAGTTAAATTTGAAAAGCTAGCGATTGGAGTATTGCATCAACATGTTCATGTTCAAATTAGCTATGTTGAATCGGGTGTTTTTGAAGTAGAAGTAGGTGGGGTCAAAAAAATACTAAAAAAAGGGGATACCTTTTTTGCACCCTCCAACATTTGGCATGGAGTGGTTTGTTTAGAGGAAGGCGTTTTGTTAGATTCTTTTAGCCCCATGAGAAAAGACTTTTTAAAAATTATTTAATCATTATATTATGACAATTCCTGATAAAGCGATGAATTATTATAATGACAATTTCTTGCTTACAAATAATTATAGTCAACCAAGTAATTTGAGTCAAACAACTTATTATAATAAAACAAATAATTTGAGTTGTGCAAACAATTTAATTGGTACCAACAATTTAAGTGGTACAAGTAATTTTAGTATCAATATAAAGTCCTCACTCGTATTATTTTCTTTCATTTGTTTGTTACTCTCATCCCAATTAGGGATGGCTCAAAAAAGCAAAACATCATCTACCGTTTCTACAACTTCTAAATCAACTATATCCAAAGTAATTCCTTCAAAAGATTCTCTTTCTTGTTGTAGTAAATTACCGCCTCGTTTTAATGCTTTTGGAATAAAGGTGGACAAGCATGATGGAATGGTTTGGATCCCCAGCGGAACCTTTGTGATGGGAGGGAATAATAATCAAGCACGAAAGGATGAATATCCAAATCATAAAGTTCAAGTGACTGGTTTTTATATGGACGCTACGGAAGTCACCAATGAACAATTTGAGGCATTTGTGAAAGCAACTGGATATATTACGACTGCCGAAAAGGATGTGGATTGGAACGAAATCAAAAAACAATTACCTGCAAATACGCCAAAGCCTGATGACTCTTTACTAAAAGCAGCTTCATTGGTATTTCGTAAAACGACAGGAGCAGTAGATTTAAACGATTACAGTCAATGGTGGAGTTGGACTAAAGGAGCAAATTGGAGACATCCTAGTGGCCCAACTTCGGATATTATTGGGAAAGAAAAATATCCAGTCACACATGTTAGTTGGGACGATGCCAATGCCTATTGTAAATGGGCTGGTAAAAGATTGCCTACGGAAGCGGAGTGGGAATTTGCAGCAAGAGGGGGCTTAGTTAATAATACCTATAGCTGGGGCAATGATTTTGATGAAGATAAAGTAGCGCATTGTAATTTTTGGCAAGGTTCTTTTCCTTATTTAAATACGAATAAAGATGGTTTTTTAGGGGCGGCTCCCGTTAAATCATTCGCAGCTAATAAATATGGATTGTATGATATGGCAGGAAATGTTTGGGAATGGTGTGCCGATTTATATAATAATTCCTATTACGCACAATTAAATAAACAATCTATCTCCATCAATCCTAAGGGGCCTATGAAAAGTTATGATCCTGATGAACCAACCATATCTAAAAGAGTGATGAGAGGCGGTTCTTATTTATGTAATGATTCTTATTGTAGTGGGTATCGTGTATCTGCACGAATGAAAAGTTCACCAGATTCTGGTATGGAACATTTAGGATTTAGATGCGTTGCAGACAAAGAAAAATAATTTTATCAATATTCATTTTCATAAAATAGGTAACAGATTTATTCAACATTAATTTTAAAACATCCAATGCGTTCATTATTTATCCTCACTTTCTTTTTTTTACAACTCACAGTACAATCACAAAATATTTTTTCAACAGGGGAGCCGCTCAAAATAGATGTGGAAAAGCTAATGAATGCTAAGTTAAAAATTGCTTCAAATGATCCTACTGCTTTTTCTGTCTATCAGACCTTGATCAAAAAAGCGGACGATGTTATGCAATTTCAACCAAGGAGTGTGATGGATAAAACAGATATTCCTCCTAGTGGAAGTAAGCACGATTATGTTAGCTTAGCCCCTTATTGGTGGCCTGATCCAACCAAACCTAATGGGTTACCTTATATTAAAAAAGATGGCTTAATTAATCCGGAAGTTAAAAACTTTCCTGATAAAGAACATATGCCTAAGCTTTGTGAGAATGTATATTTATTAGGGTTGGCCTATTATTTTAGCGGGAATGATAAGTATGCTCAAAAAGCAAGTGAATTATTAAGTGTTTGGTTTATTGATACTGCAACCAGAATGAATCCTAATTTGAATTTTGCGCAAATGGTGAAGGGGGTTAATAATGGGAGAGGAACTGGAATTATTGATACTAGACATTTTAATTTTGCCATTGACGGCATTTATTTAATTGAATCGTCTAAATATTGGACAAAGGATAAAAGTCAAGCCACCAAAAAATGGTTTACTGAATTTTTATATTGGCTGGATAATAGTCCAAATGGCGTGGAAGAAAAATTAACCAAAAATAATCATGGTATTTGGTATGATGCACAATGTTTAGGAATCGCGTTATATGTGGATAATAAGCAAATGGCACGTGATATTGTAAGCAGATCCTTAGTGAGATTAGATGAGCAATCGAATGACGATCATTTATTTCCTCTAGAAATGGAAAGAACGAATTCATTACATTATTCTACCTTTAATTTAGTAGCATTTAGTGTATTGGCTCAATTGGCAGAAAAAGTGGGGGTTAATTTTTGGGAAGCTGAAACAGCCCATCACCACTCCTTGCATAAAGCTTATACTGCTTTATTACCTTATTTGAAAAAAGAAAAAGTTTGGACACTTCAAGAAATTACGCCTTTTGATTTTCAAGATGGGAATGTCGTTTTATATTATGCGTATAAAAAATTAAATTGCAAGGATTGTTTAGAGTTCATTAAAAAAAATACAGGCGATAATTATTCTTATTTATTATTGCAACTTTTATAATTAAAAATATTATTTATGATCAGTTTTGGAGTCCAAAATAAAATAGCATTAGTGACGGGTTGTTCTCGTGGTATTGGTTTAGCTATTGCAGAAGCTTTGGCACAAGCGGGTGCCGATATTATTGGTGTATCTAATAGTATGCCAGCATCAGGAAGTGAAGTGGAGAAAGCGGTGAAAGCAGCAGGTCGTCAATTTTATCCTTATGCAGTTGATTTTTCAAATAGAGAAGCTTTGTATACTTTTTTAGAAAAAGTAATAGCAGATCATCCTCGCATTGATATTTTAATTAATAATGCAGGCAATATTATGCGTAAACCTGTTGCAGAGCATCCCGATGAATATTGGGATAAAATCATGGAAATAAATTTAAATGCTCAGTTTGTAATTACGCGTGAAATAGGGAAAAGAATGCTAGCGGAAAAATTGGGCAAAATTGTGTTCACATGTTCCTTATTAAGTTTTCAAGGAGGTATTAATGTGCCAGGATATGCAGCAAGTAAAGGTGCTTTAACTTCATTATTAAAAGCTTTTGCTAATGAGTGGGCAGCACATGGTATTAATGTAAATGGGGTAGCGCCAGGTTATATTGAAACAGACAATACCGAACAATTAAGAGCCGATCCTGATCGTAGTGCTTCCATTTTATCTCGTATTCCTGCAGGAAGATGGGGTAAAGCAACAGATTTAGCGGGCGCTTATGTATTTTTGAGCTCTCCTGCTTCCGATTACATGAATGGATCTATTATTACTGTTGATGGAGGTTGGATGGGAAGATAAGATTCGTCAATAAATTATAATAATTTTAAAAAAATAAGTTTTACAAATCATATAAAATCAACACACCCATGGAAATAAGATTTCAAAATAGTCCATTAGAGACAAGTAAAATGAACACTTCCGAATTAAGATCCAATTTCTTAATTCCCGAATTGATGCAAGCAGGTAAAATGAAACTTGTGTATTCTCATTACGATCGTATGATTGTAGGAGGAGTGGTTCCAACAGCAACTGCTATTGAATTACCTAATGAAGCGGAATTAAGAGCGAATTATTTTTTAGAACGCCGTGAATTAGGAATTATCAATGTAGGTGGAAAAGGGGCGGTGATTGCGGATGGTGTCCATTATGAGATTGAAAAATTAGAATGTGTGTACTTAGGAAAAGGTACTCAAAAAGTACATTTTGAAAGTAAAGAGGTAGGTTCCCCAGCTCAATTTTATATTTTATCAGTTCCAGCACATCAAACTTATCCCAATACGAAAATGACGAAGGAACAAGCTTCCCCTGTGAATTTAGGAGAATTAGCTACTTCTAATAAACGTACTATTTACAAATACATTCATAATGATGGTATTCAAAGTTGTCAATTAGTAATGGGCTTAACCACTTTGGAAGATGGTTGTGTTTGGAATTCAGTGCCACCGCATACGCATACAAGACGAATGGAAGCGTATTTTTACTTTGATATCCATGAAGCGCATAGAGTGATGCATTTTATGGGAGAGCCCCAGGAAACGCGCCATGTGGTGATTGGGAACCATGAAGCAGTATTATCAGCACCATGGAGTATGCATTTTGGAGTAGGAACTGCTAACTATGGATTTATTTGGGGAATGGCAGGGGAGAACAAAGAATTTACCGATATGGATCCTGTACCTATTTCAACTATTCAATAAAAAATAAGTATACGATATCTGATTAAATATTAAAAAGCCTATTCATTTTGAATAGGCTTTTTTTAGCAAACATTTTGTCACAAGTATTTTTTAGGATGCATTATTCTGTCCTATTTTTTTAAGATCAAAGGCTTCGCATTTTTTTGTGCCTTCAATGCTAATTCTGTAGATAAGAAACAATGCGCTTGTGGCATGGCAGTTTCGGTTCTGTTGATAATATCATCCACTAACAAAGGACCAAAAGGTAATTCTACATTATTACAATCTATATGAACCATTTCTTTTTGATTGGACATATATAAGTGATTGCCACCTTTTAATCCAGAGGCGATATTGGTATTTTTTCTCACTTCAATAAAACCTTCTGTACCTAAAATAGTTAATCTGCCATCCCCCCAAGTATCTAAGCCATCGGGTGTAAACCAATCCACTCTAATATAACCTGCACCACCATTACCTCTTAACATCACATCTCCAAAATCTTCAAACAAAGGTGTTTCTGGATGATGCACATTTCCTACTTGAGACATCATCACTTCAGCTTCCGTTGATCCTGTAAAGTGTAAGTATTGATCAAATTGATGAGAACCAATATCAGTTAAAATGCCACCATATCTTTTCTTATCCCAAAACCAATCAGGTCTTACTGCTAATCCTGTTTTACCTATGCCATTCGCTATGCGGTGAGGGGCTAAATTCACTGTCTGAATCACATTTCCTATCACACCTGCTTTCACCATTTGACTGGCTTTTTCGGTGCCTTTATTTTCAAATCTTTCACTAAACATAATAGAGAAGATGCGCTTGGTTTCTTTCTGCACTTTTTTCACTGCTGCCAATTGTTCCAAAGTAATAATCCCCGGTTTATCACTCAAGTAATCTTTACCATGTTGCATCACACGAATCCCAAGAGGAGCACGCTCGTCAGGAATACCCGAACTTAAAACTAATTGAATGCTATTATCTTCTAATATTTCTCTTTCATCTTTTGTAAGTTTTGCTTCAGGATAAGTTTTTAAAAATGTAGCCACTAAATCTGGTTCTTTAGCATACAATGCAACTAGTTCACCACCACCACGTTTAATCGCATCTGTCATACCATAAATATGTGGATGGTTAATATTGATCACTGCAAACTTTATGCGATTGGGATATACTTTAATAGGAGCTGCAGTTTGGCTT
>Ga0194037_1000062_pt1 | contig 75563 bp, 59 predicted proteins | sample JunL306m_MetaG_FD_148653 | JGI IMG/M metagenome (GOLD analysis project Ga0194037, IMG submission 148653) | Anoxic zone freshwater microbial communities from boreal shield lake in IISD Experimental Lakes Area, Ontario, Canada - Jun2016-L304-6m | ecosystem: Environmental > Aquatic > Freshwater >...
GAAGTAGTAGCAGAAGCAGAGTAGTTGGCTATTATGCTGCGCTTTTAAAAGATAGCGCACTAGAATTTACCCTCTTATGATTTTGTTCAAAAAATTAAAATTTTTCGAACTGATATATTTTTTTCTTTTTTTTATTATAAAGAAAAAAATATTTAACCTCTAATGATTTTGTTCAAAAAATTAAAATTTTTCGAACTGATATTTTTCGAACCTATTTTACAACTTACCGTAAAGCGCTCTCAATTGTTCTCGACTTATCTTGCTTTCCCAATTAGGGCCCAAAGCATTTTCCCATAAAGGCTTCATGCCCATAGATACATTTATCATTGAATCGAACTGCTCTTCTGTTAAATTAGCACAAATACCTGTCGGTATTTCAATTTTGTTTTTTTCTACCATTAGTTTGAACTCTTCTACCCCAGCTGGATAGTATTCCGATAAATGATTCATCACAATACAATTACCAACACCATGCTTGGTGCCTAATAAATAACTAAGGCCATAACTTACTGCATGTGCCACTCCCACTTGGCTATAAGCAATGCTCATACCGCCTGCAAAAGAAGCCATCATCAATTGATCGTCGCATTCTTCATCCCATTTGTCTTTATGTACAAATATTTTTTGACAAAGATCTAAAGCCTTTTCTCCATAGCTTTTACTAAACTCATTTAAAAAAGTGCCTTCTAAACTTTCAATACAATGTATATAACAATCCATACCTGTATAAAAACGTTGATTGGCCGGTACATTTTTAGTTAATTCAGGATCTAATACAATTTGATTGAAGGGCGTGAAGTCGGAGTTCATGCCTAGCTTACGTGTAGGACCTGTTAATACAGTGGTGCGGCTTACTTCAGCGCCCGTTCCACTTAAGGTAGGTATACCCACTTTATAGACACCAGGTAATTTTACCAAGTCCCAGCCTTGATAGTCTGCAGAAGAACCAGGATTGGTCATCATTAAAGCAACTGCTTTGGCCAAATCTAAAGTAGAGCCGCCACCAATACCTATAATACCACTCACTTCTCCAAACTCGGCTTTTAATTCAGCAGCCAAGGCATCTACTTGTTTGGTTTTAGGCTCGTGGGTTACATCCACATAAACGATCTTGTCTTTCCCTCTTAAAGGTATTCTTCCAGCCAAGGGCTTGCCCACAAAAAAATGATCCAAGAAAAATATCATTGGGAAATTGCCCTTACGATGAGGCGCAATAATTTCATCTAGCTGATTAAAGGAGCCGCGACCATAAACCACATAGTCGACCATTTTAAAATTACGAAACTGCATATACTTACAATTAATGATAAAAACTTAAGTGAACACCCTACAAAGTTAGTTATTACCAAATAGATTGTAGTGGATAAATCTGTAAATTTTTAACCGATCCAGGACTGGTTGTATTTAAAATTTTTATGTTTTTATCGCTATGCAAAGGGAAGGCTTGTACTGTAAATACTGATTCCCCATCATTGACAAACACTTCCACAATACTGTTGTCAACAAAAACCCTGAATTTAATTTTATCACTATTTGTATTTAAGGGTGCGGTGAAATAACGAATGTCAGAAAAAGAAGGATCAAAAGAAGTATTGGTCTTGGATCTATTAATAAATATTTTTTTCAATTGAGGTTCATAGCCAATTTCAATCCCTCTAAAATCATCATTCAACACACTGATGCCTGTTTTTTCTGTACTATTACTACTTATTTCAAAATCACATTCATAGACGTCGGAGAGAATGCCAATAGCAGATAGCGCAATGGTTTGGTCTTTTAATTCAACAACTGCTTTTTGTAGGGCTATTTTTTTTCTTAAAGCATTTAAATTAGTGATTGGTTTTTGTATCAGCTGCCAATTACCATTGCTATTTTCAGCCCACATATTTCTTGGTAAAGACATAGCGCCTTTCCATGGACTAGTAGGAATTTTTCTTGCATAGCTCCAATTGTTGGCCCAGGCAATCGTGACAGGTAAATGATTGGCAGGTAATTGGCCATAACTAATGCCCGCATAGTAATCAGGACCTGCATTGGGCCTTAAGATAGTCTTTTGATGAGCGTCAAGAATAAATTTTTCTCCATCAAATTCCCCCATAAAATACTGCATTTTTTCACTCATGGAAACCTGCAATAGCCATTTTTTTTCTTTTGAATTCAAGACTGGTATTTGAACCAAATCGGGACATTCCCATACACCAGTAGTATCGCCCAATGGACCAAAATCACTTAAAAATTTCCATGCTAATAAATTCTTACTTGAATAAAATTGTACTTGATGTTCTTGGGGAAGATTCACACACATGATCCAATATTTTTTAGGAGCAAACCAAAATACTTTTGGGTCTCTAAAATCTTTTTTACCGAGATCTAAAATTGGATTCTTATTGTACTTGGTCCATGTTTTTCCATCGTCAATACTATAGGCAAGATGTTGTGATTGATTTAGATTTTCAATATGGCCTGTATAAATGGCTACCATGGGTGGTTTTTGTTTGGTACCTAAACCGCTGCTGTTGTTTTGGTCATAGACACAGGTGCCTGAAAAAATCATCGTATCTTTTAATTCAGGAATAGCAATTGGCTCATGCTTCCAATGAATTAAATCCTTGCTGGTGGCATGGCCCCAAGTCATATGACCCCAAGTATTTTCAAAAGGATTGAATTGATAAAATAAATGGTAGACCCCTTTGACATAGACCAATCCATTAGGATCATTGATCCAATTTATTTTTGGACTAAAATGATATTGTGGGCGAAATTTTTCTTGATATAATTTTTCCTGAGCCTTGACTTGGCTATTTTTTAAACAAATAAAAATAAATAAAAGATAAAATATTTTTTTATACATGACGGCAGTTTGATAAAATTATTGAACTAATTTTTTTTGTAGTTCTTCTAAAGATACCCCTTTTGTTTCTGGCACTTTTAACAATATCCATACCAATTGCAAAGCCATCATGACACAAAAGAAAGCAAAGATGGGCCAAGGATTATCTTTGAAAATGCCATGCGCACTGTCTAAAAATAGTGGAGTAACCAAGGTAATCAAAGCAGCAAAAATCCAATGGATGCTAGCACCAAAAGCCTGTCCCTTGGCTCTTATTTGTGTAGGAAAAATTTCTGAAATCAATACCCAGATGACGGCTCCTTGTCCTATAGCATGTGCCGCTATAAATAACAGCAAGAAGCTCAACATAAATTCTGGGGCACTGTGGTGAATAAAGCCATAGGCCACCATCGCTAAACTAATGATGTAACCAAAGGACCCAATAATTAACAATGTTTTTCGACCAATGCGGTCAATTAACCAAAGACCTACAAAAGTAAATACCAAATTCATTAAGCCCAATGAAATAGAACTTAATAAAGAATTGTTTTTTGCAAAACCTGCTTCTTCTAAAATTCTTGGTGCATAATACAAAAGAAAATTAATCCCAGAAGCTTGATTAAAAAAAGCGACAAAAAAGGCAATGGATATAATTTTGGTATGATGTTTTGTAAATAGTTGAATCGCGCCTTGCGCTTTTTCTTCTTCGTTGGCCGTTTTAATTTCTTGAATGGTTTCATCAATATTATCCACGCCTACGATGGCTAAGGTTTGTCTTGCACCGGCTTCATCATTTTTTACAGAGAACAACCATCTTGGACTTTCTGGTAAGCCCAGGGTCATGATGGTATAAATGCCAGAAGGAATCAATAAAACCGCCAACATCCAACGCCAATCATTGGCTCCGCCAAATCCAGCTAAAAAATAATTAGATAAATAAGCAATTAAAATACCAAAGACAATATTGAACTGATACATACCTACTAGTTTGCCTCTATTATTTTTATTAGAAATTTCAGAAATATAAGTGGGAGCCGCTACCGATGAAATACCAATGGCAATGCCTCCTATTAATCTAAAGAAAGAAAAGGTATAAGGATCTTGTGCCAAAGCAGAACCAATGGCCGATGCAATAAACATAACGCCCAACCAGATCAATACTTTTTTACGACCATATTTTTCGGTAGGGGCACCTGCAAATACAGAGCCTATTACCGTTCCCCACAAGGCCATGGACATAATAAAAAATCCATGAAATAAGGGGGTAGTATGCCAAAGCTCTTGAATAGGCTTGTCAGCACCAGATATCACAACCATATCAAAACCAAAAATAAAGCCAGCTAGTGCGGCTACTACGGTGGATTGAAATAATTTTCCTTTGTTCATAATTGAATATTGATGTGCTTTATTGTAATTTTTTTTAAAAGTAAATTTTATAAAAGCTTCGCCGCTTTAATTAAATCTTCGGGTGTATCTATCTCTACGCCCATATAATGGGTCAAAGCCATTTTAATAGAAACACCATTTTCTAAATAACGAAGACATTCAATTTTTTCCGCAGCCTCTAGGGGTGACATAGGCCAATTGGTAAAATCAAGTAGGGCTTGTTTTTTAAAGGCATACACGCCAATATGTTCATAATAAGTAATGGATATTTCAGTATTTCTTGGATAAGGAATGATGCTGCGTGAAAAAAACAAAGCGTTGGAATTTTTATCCACGGCTACTTTTACATAATTAGGATCAGCAATTAATGCTGGATTAGCTAATACCTGCATCAACGAAGCCACTTGAACTTTTCCGTCTTGAAACAGGGCAATTAGTTTTTCAAGGGGTTCTTTTTTTACAAAGGGTTCGTCCCCTTGTACATTCACTACTATATCTATGGCTAAATCTTCGATGGCCTCTGCAATTCTATCCGATCCACTTTCATGTTCTTTTTTACTCATGATGGCCCTACCGCCGTGTGAAGTAATTTCATTAAAAATTATTTCACTATCAGTTACTACAAATACTTCATCAAAAAGGCCCGTTGCCACTGTATTATCATAGGTATGTCTAATGACTGTTTTATCTCCCAATAGCTGCATCAGCTTGCCCGGAAAACGAGTGGCCGCATAGCGAGCAGGAATAAAGGCTCCAATTTTAGTCATTGCGTAAAACTTATTTGTTTTTTAAAACTGGATTAGTAATCTGATTTTATCGATTTATTAAAAGGCGCTTTTAATTGATAGGCCAAGGATTGATCTTTTGAATTATCCATTACACCTAAACCATAAATGATTTCATTCATGGGTGTATAATTATAAGTACCTAAAAGACGATCCCAAAAAGAAAAAATATTTCCATAATTGCTATCGGTTTGAGGACGCTTAATATGGTGATGTATTCTATGCATATTAGGAGAAACAATGATGTAGCCAAAACTTTGGTCGAACCATTTGGGAATTTTAATATTCGCATGATTGAATTGAGTAAGTACCACACTTAAACTTTGATAGACCATTACTATCCAAATAGGTGTGCCTAAAACAAACACGGCCAAAATAGCAAATACGGCTCTTACTATCGACTCACCCGGATGATGTCTATTGCCAGTGGTCGTGTCCACCTGTGTGTCTGCATGATGCACCATATGAAATTTCCATAAAAATTTAACCTTATGTTCAATCATATGTACTAAATAAGCACCAATAAAGTCTAATAATAATAAACCCGCAATGGCTTCCACCCAAGGACTTAATTGAATAATATGAAGTAATCCAAATTGATGAACTACTGTCCAATCACTTACTTTAACCATGACCAAGGCAAATAAAAAATTAATGACAATGGTCGTGAAGGTAAAAAATAAATTCAGGACAGCATGTTTAAACTTGTTGTACTTGAAATTAAATAAGGGTACAGCAATTTCCACCAACCAAAAAAAGGTGATACCTCCTGCTAATAATAAGGCTCTGTGTACACTTGGTATATGTTCAAAATAGTTTTTTATCGATTCAAGCATCTGATTGTTTTTGTACTATAAATGTAAATAAAAAAACCCGATGTACCATTGATTAGGGCATCGGGTTTTATTGAAAACAAAGCGAATTTTACTTCGCATTTATAGGATAGGGATTAACTATTTAACATTAAAGGCATCACCAACATGAGTAGGTCTTCGCCTAGTGCTTGCTCAGAGGGTTTAATCAAGCCAGCCTTGCTTGGTGTGGAGAGTTCCAAAAATACATCATCGGTATCAGCGGCACTTAACATTTCAATTAAAAATTTTGCATTGAAGGCAATTTGAATGTCTTCCCCCTTGTATTCACAACTCATGCGCTCATTTCCTTCAAAACTAAAATCTATATCTTGAGCAGCCATTTGCAATTCATTACCAGTAATGTTTAAAGCCACTTGATTGGTACTTTTATTACTAAATACATTCACTCGGCGCAATGCATTTTGAAAGTCATGCTTGTTCACCGTCAAGCGATAAGGATTGTCGGCAGGAATAACTACTTTATAATCTGGGAAACGCGCATCTATCAAACGACAAATCAATTGTGTTGATCCATGATCCACAAACAAATGATTGCTATTAAAGCTAATGGTAATTGGATCTTCATTGTCTGGCAAAGCATTTTTTAATAAGTTCAAAGGTTTTTTCGGCACAATGAAAGAAGCATTTTGTTTGGCCTTGGTATCTGTTCTTTTATAACGTACCAAACGATGTGCATCGGTGGCTACAAATTGAACTGAGTCTTTGGTTAATTCAAAAAACACACCAGTCATTGCGGGTCTTAAATCATCTCCACTTACTGCAAATAAAGTTTTATTGATGGCGGTTAACAAACCACCACTAGTCATGTTAAATCCAGTGGTATCATCGGCGGTGGGTTCTTTTGGAAAATTATCTGGATTCTCTCCCATCACTTTATATTTACCATTGTCGCTGGTAATTTCTACCGCATAATTTTTATCAATGTTAAAAGTGAGTGGTTGGTCTGCAATATTTTTTAAAGAATCAATCAAAATTTTTGCAGGTATACAAACACGGCCATTGGCCTTACTTTCTACGTCCATTTGAACACGCATCACGGTTTCCAAATCCGTGGCCACAATATTTAATTTTTTATCTTCTATCTCGAATAAAAAATCTTCTAAAATAGGCAATACCGTATTGGTATTGATAACACCAGAAATTTGTTGAAGGTGTTTTAAAAGTGATGAAGAAGAAACGATAAATTTCATAAGTCGCAGTGGTTTTATTGGTAGTTGGGGTCAAATTATTAACCTGAATAACACTAACGAAACTAATGCAAAATCTTAAGATTAAAAAGCTATTTTAGCATTTCTTATTGACATTCTTATCGATAAAAATGCAAAAAATTAGAGTAGGTAAAGAGCAGGCTATACAAAGGATCCGGCATTTTTGTGCTTATCAAGAAAGGGCACAACAAGAGGTCCGAGACAAGTTGTATGCGTTGGGGATGACCAAGGACGAAGTAGAGGAAATCATCTCCGATTTAATCTCTGATAATTTTTTAAACGAGGCACGTTTTGCCGAAAGTTTTGCCAGGGGGCATTTTAGAATAAAGGCATGGGGGAAGCAAAAAATAAAATACGCATTACAACAAAAAAGAGTGAGTCCTCTAAATATTAAAAAAGCGCTCCAAAGTATCGATGAACCTGATTATAAAAAAACCTTACTAGGCTTGGCAACGAAAAAATGGAATTCACTGAAAGGGGAAAGAGGCATGAGTAGAATGGCCAAAACCAATTCTTTTTTAAATCAACGAGGTTTTGAATCTACACTGATCCAGCCCATTTTGCAAGCACTAAACAAGAAATAAGTTTTTTATTTGAATATTGTACCTTTAGTAAATAAGCTATAAGCATGCCAGTCTCCACCCTTAGTTTTTCACTTATACAAACTTCTTTATTTTGGGAAGATAAAGGCGCCAACTTAGCTATGTTGGCTAAAAAAATTATGGGTATTGAGGAGTATACAGAAATAATTGTACTTCCTGAAATGTTTAGTACAGGCTTTAGCATGCAGCCCGAAAAATTTGCTGAAACGATGGATGGGCCTACCGTTGAATGGATGCGAAGAATATCGGCTGAAAAAAAAGTTATCCTTACTGGTTCGCTGATAATTAAAGAAGAAGAAAATTATTACAACCGATTAATATGGATCCTACCTAATGGAGAATTAGGCTATTATGATAAAAGACATTTGTTTGCTTTTGCAGGAGAAGATCAGCATTATAGTGCAGGCAATAAAAGATTGATTGCTAGTGTGAAGGGTTGGAAAATAAATTTACAGATTTGTTATGATTTGCGTTTCCCTGTTTGGGCCCGTCAACAAGGAGACGAATATGATGTATTACTTTATGTAGCCAACTGGCCAGAAAAAAGAAGCCATGCTTGGAAAACCTTACTCACTGCAAGAGCCATAGAAAATCAATGTATTACCATGGGCGTAAACCGTGTAGGTTTGGATGGAAACAATATAGCACACAGCGGTGATTCTTTAATTGTTGGCCCCCTTGGAGAAGTGCTCTTCCACTGCGCTTACGAAGAAGCTATTTTTACCATTACTTTACAAAAAGAAGAAATTACAAATGCGCGTACCCAGTTTCCATTTTGGAAAGACGCCGATTTTTTTCATATTCAATAATTATAACTAAGTAGTAAATTTTATGATCACTAGTTTATCGGCAGCAAAATTATTTACAGGAAAGGATTGGATGAAGGAAGTGGTCATTGCATTTGAAAATGGAAAAATAATAAGTATTGCTCAAGAAGGATATGATCCTAGTAATGCCATGCCTCTAGTTGTTCCTTCATTGATTGATCTTCAAATTTATGGTGCAGAAAATAAATTATTGTCTGAATTTCCTGAAGCGGACACCATTGAAAAAATATATCAATATTCTGTAGCAGGAGGTGCTGCTTATTTTCAACCTACCATTGCTTCACAAAGTCATGAAATTATTCTAAAGGCTATTGATGCGGTGAAGGCATACAAAGCCAGTGGTGGCAAGGGTTGTATGGGATTGCACATTGAAGGCCCATGGATTAATGTAGTCAAAAAAGGAGCACATCAGGCGGAAATTATTCATGCGCCTACTTATCAAGAAGTGGAAGAAATTATACAATACGGTGAAGGAAATATTGGTATGATTACAATTGCGCCTGAAATAGTAGATCAAAATATTATTGATTTAATTCAACAAAATAATATAGTTATTTCTGCTGGACATACGGATGCTACCTATACATTGGCTAATTCTTTTTTAGACAATGGCATTAAAGTGGCCACCCATTTATACAATGCCATGAGTGGATTGCAACACCGATCACCTGGTATGGTGGGGGCTTTATTTAATCACCCAACTGCGATGTGTAGTTTGGTATCGGATGGTTACCATGTTGATTTTGCAGCTATTAAAATTGCTAAAAAAATAATGGGTGATCGTTTATTCTGTATTACCGATGCGGTGACCACCACTAATACCGGAATGTATCAACATACATTGGTGGGTGATAAATATGAAAGCAAGGGTATTTTAAGTGGGTCTGCCTTAACACAATTAAAATCGGTAAAGAACCTAGTAGCTAATGTAGGCATTGAATTAGGAGAAGCCATACGAATGTGTAGCTTATATCCCGCTAAGATAATGCAGCAAAACGAAATTTTAGGTACCATTGAAATGGGCGGAAAGGCAGACCTACTCTGCTTAAGCACCGATTTGTCCATTATTAAAATGATCTTAGCTTAAGTAAAAACTAGTTATATTTTACCAACTTTATTTTCCAAAAGCATTCCAACCCTGCGCCGTAATATCAAATAAATTTTTGCCCTTGGTAATTAATTTAGCACCTTCTTCTTTATCGCACATATAACCAATCACACTTATTTCTTCTTGTAAAGTAATTTTATCATAATCAGCTTGCTTCATGGTAAATATCAACTCATAATCTTCCCCACCATTCAATGCACAAACTGTTGGATCCAATCCAAACTTGAAAGCTGCGGCACGACTTGATTCGTGAATCGGAATTTTTTCTTCATAAATTCTACAACCCAAATTGCTTTGTTTGCATAAGTGCAATACTTCACTACTTAAACCATCACTGATGTCCATCATGGATGTAGGTACTATGTTTTGCATTTCTAATAGTTCTAAAATATCTTTTCTGGCTTCTGGTTTTAACAATCTGCCCACGATATAGTCTTCATTTTCTAAATTGGGTTGTATTTGCGGATTCTCTACAAATATTTGTTTCTCCCGCTCCATGAGTGTTAATCCTAAAAAGGCGGCACCTAAGTCGCCTGAAACGCAGATAAGGTCACCTGACTCGGCGCTACTGCGTTTGATGTATTTATCTGGTGTTACTTCGCCTATTGCGGTCACGGAAATTATTAATCCCTTTTGTGAAGTAGAAGTATCGCCCCCAATTAAATCCACTTCATATTTTTCACAAGCAATATTTACACCTTCATAAAATTCTTCTAAAGCTTCTAAACTAAAACGATTACTAAACGCGATGCTCATCGTTATATGAGTGGGCGTTGCATTCATTGCATAAATATCGCTAAGGTTCACCACTACAGATTTATAACCCAAGTGCTTGAGGGGTGTATACATTAAATCAAAATGTACCCCTTCAATTAATAAATCGGTGGTGATGACTGTTTGTTTTCCAAAATGATCAATCACGGCTGCATCATCTCCTATAGATAAAATAGTTGAGGCATTATGTGTTTCAAAATTTTCTGTGAGATGATCTATCAAACCAAACTCACCCAATTTATCAATTTCAGTTCTTTCTGTTGACATACAATAATTTATAAATTTCCACCTGTTATAACGTGTAATAATTGATCATGAATTTTTCCATTGGTTGCTATAATGCCCGGCTGATAAGGGCTGTAGGGGTTTCCTTTTAAGTCCGTTACCTTTCCACCCGCTTCTTCTACCATTAAAAAACCTGCAGCACTATCCCATGGCTGCAACTTATGTTCATAAAATCCATCAAATCTTCCGGCAGCAGTCCAACACAAATCAATGGCTGCACTTCCTAATCTACGCACCGGAATGGCTTTGCGAATTAGTTTTTCAAAAATTTGTAAGGGTCCGTTTTCTGAATCTAAATATTGATAAGGAAAACCTGTCACCAAACAACTACTTAATAAATTATCTTTTTGACTTACTTTAATGGTATTGCCATTTAAAGTGGCACCCTTTCCGCGTTCAGCGATAAACATTTCATTCATCATTGGATTGTAGACTGCCCCTAAAATCATTTTGCCATTTTCTTCTACCCCAATACTTACACAACAAATGGGGATACCGTTTGCAAAATTAATGGTACCATCGATGGGATCAATGATCCATTTTATATTGGAATCTTGTATAATTTCTCCTGTTTCTTCACTTAAAATAAAATGATTTGGAAAAGCGTCTTGAATTACTTTGAAAATTGCCTTTTCTGAAGCGTGGTCTGCCTCGGTTACCAAGTCGTTCAGAGAACCCTTGCTAGTAATTGTAAAAGAACCGTTAAAAAACTGTTTTAATACTTGGCCGCCCGCTTCAACAGCGGTTAATAATGTATTTTTAATCATAAGGCAAAAGTAGGTTCGTTTGCTCGAATAACATTCCTATTTTTGTAGATAATCTTTAAAATTAAACCCGATTCTGTAGATGCCCCTTTTTGAGATTAACTTGCCCAAAAATATTAATAAAGCATTAGGAATTCCGCCAAGAAGCCCTAAAAGGGCTCAATTGCGTGTACTTAAGAAATTATTGCGTCGAGCTAGGTATACTTCCTTCGGACAAGCTTTTCATTTTAATGATATTTTATTAAGCAAACACCCAGCCAAAGCCTTTCAAAAAAATGTTCCTACCTATAATTATAATAAAATTTATAAGGATTGGTGGCATTTGACCTTGGAGGGTAAGTCAGATATTTGTTGGCCTGGTAAAATAAAATATTTTGCCCTCAGTAGTGGTACCAGCGAAGCCGCAAGCAAATACATTCCGGTGACCAATGACTTATTAAGAGGCAATAAGATAATCATGATTAAACAATTGATTAGTTTGTTTAATTATCAAGATGTACCGCTGGCTTCCATAGGAAAAGGATGGTTAACCCTTGGGGGTAGTACCGATTTACAAAAGGGGCCTGGCTATTATGCGGGTGATTTAAGCGGGATTACTGCAAAAAAAGCACCATTTTGGTTTCAACCTTTTTATAAACCTGGAAAAAAAATTGCTAAAGAAAGAGACTGGAATAAAAAATTAATTGAGATTGTAGAAAAAGCGCCCAACTGGGATATTGGATTCATTGTAGGCGTGCCTGCTTGGATTCAAATGTGTATAGAAATGGTCATCGAAAAATACCAATTAAATAACATTCACGAAATCTGGCCCAACCTTGCTTTTTTTGTGCATGGAGGCGTAAGTTTTGAGCCTTACAAACATGGTTTTGAAAAATTATTAGGGAAGCCCATCACCTATGTAGAAACCTATTTAGCAAGCGAAGGTTTTTTAGCTTGGCAGGACAAGCAGGGTGCCAGAGGTATGAAACTTTCTTTTAGTCAACATATATTTTTTGAATTTGTTCCCTTTGATGATATCAATTTTGATGCAGGTGGCGAAATGATTGAAAATCCTGAAACCCTTTTAATTCATGAAGTAGAAGAGGGCAAAGACTATGCTGTATTGATTAGTACGCCTGCTGGTGCTTGGCGTTATTTGATTGGTGATACCATTAAATTTATTGACAAGACCAATGCAGAAATTATTATTACGGGACGTACCAAACATTTTTTAAGTTTGGTGGGGGAACATTTGAGTGTGGACAATATGAATAAAGCCATACAATTGGTGAGTGAAGAATTAAATTTATCAATTCCCGAATATTGTGTAACAGGTGAACCTGCTGGCAGTTTTTTTGCACATCATTGGTATGTGGCCTGTGATCAAAACATCGACGAAAATTTATTAGCAAATAAAATTGATCAAAGCCTAATTGCATTGAATGATGATTATGCCATAGAAAGAAAATCTGCATTGAAGGATATAAGAATTACTGTTTTAAAAGAAGAAGCCTTTATGACTTTTCTTCAAAGCAAGGGGAAAATTGGTGGTCAACATAAATTTCCAAGGGTGTTAAAAGGGTCGATGTTGGAAGATTGGAAATTATTTATCTCAAAGCATTAAGATGATTGAACCATTACTCAAAGGACTCTTGCTTGGCTTAATTTTAAGTATATCTATTGGCCCTGTTATTTTTGCTATTTTAAAACAAAGCTTAACCAATGGGAGAAAGGCGGGATATGTTTTTGTTGCAGGCGTATCTGCGAGCGACATTGCACTTTTAACAATTTGTAATTTATTCACTGGCTTGTTTGCCATGGCGCTCAACCATAAAGCATTGATTGCAATGGTCGGTGCTGGCTTTTTGTTGATAATGGGTTTATATACCCTATTTTTTAAAAAAATAAGTTTTGAACAAGGAGATGAGGACAAAGATAAAGCTTTGAGAAAAAGAGATCTGATTGGTATTTTTGCTTCTGGATTTTTTATGAATACCTTGAACCCAAATGTATTTTTATTTTGGTTTGCTTGGACTGCTGCTATCAGCGCAAGCGCTAATGAAACTAGCGATGCCCTTCATTATAAATTAATTGTTTTTGGAAGCTGCTTATTGTTTGTTTTGCTTTCCGATTTAGCCAAAGTGATGCTGGCAGACAAGGTTAGATCTCGATTAACCTTAAGTAACATGGTGGTGATCAATCGTATTTCTGGAATTATTGTATTGGTTTTTAGTGCGGTGCTATTTTATGGAGCCTTAAATTATCATTAAAGAATTAATAAGGCCTTGTAAAATGAACGCCTATTATATAAAGTTTAAATCGTAAATTGCTTAAGTGAATAAAAAATTATACTATACCTTTTTATTATTGATGTGTTTTGCAAGTTCAAGCATTGCTCAAGCAGATATTAAGGGTGGTCAGATTTTATTATTAAAAGACAATGGTATTGTCGTGCATTCTTATACCGTTGGTGACTATATCAGCTTTGAATTTAGCAACCAACAGTGGTTGACTGGTTACATCGATTGGATAAGAAATGATTCTGTTCAAATCAATCAGTTTGCATTACAATCTACCGTCTCTGTATATGGAACCTATGGACAGGATACTTTAAAATTGGGAAAACTTGCATTACAGATTAGTGAGATCATTGCTTTCCCCATTGAACGAGGTCATTACAATAGTGTATTTACCAATGGAGCCTTTTTAATGACTGGGGGTGTAGGTTATATAGCACTAAATGCCATTAATTCCTTTTCTAATAAAGATCCCCTGTTTGCTAGTGACAACATTCCAAAGCTATTGGCTGGCGTTTTGACCTGGGCTAGCGGTGTCTTATTACATAGGACACATCCCATTTACAGACCCATTGGAAAAAGATTTTCAGTAGAAACTTTATAAATTTTTATTCGTGCTAAAAAAAATACGACGTGTCGTTTTATATTTATTTTTTAGTTCCTTGAGCTATGTTTTGATTACTAAATTTATAGAGCCGCCTATCACCATTACACAATTGACCAACGCCTTTGGATTAGGATTAAAAAGAGATTATGTAGCTTGGGATGATTTATCTTACAATATAAAACTAGCTGCCATTGCTAGTGAGGATCAAACTTTTACAGACCATATGGGATTTGATTGGGATGCCATTGAAAAAAGTTTGCATCCTAAAAAGAAAAATAAAAAATCTAAGATACCTCTGGGTGGCGGCGCTAGTACCATTAGTCAGCAAACAGCAAAAAATGTTTTTTTATGGCAGGGTGGGCGTTATGACAAATACATTCGAAAGCTACCAGAAATATATTTTACATTTTTAATCGAATGGGTTTGGGGTAAGCAAAGAATTTTGGAAGTGTATTTAAACGTGGTTGAAACCGGCCCTGGTTGTTTTGGGATTGAAGCTGCAGCCCAACATTATTTTCATAAATCTGCTAAAAAATTAACTAGAGAAGAATCAGCAATGATTGTGGCTGGTTTTCCAAATCCAAAAAAATTTACAGCAAACCCTTTGACGAAGCGGGTGGCTTGGCGTTATCCACAAATTCTTAGAGAGATGAATAATCTTGAAACCGACGAAGATATAGTTGCCTTATTAAAAAAATAAGCGTAAATAATTTTATACAAATAATTGATCGATCAGCTGTATGGCATTTTTAGTTCTTTCTTCGCTTTGACCACTAACGATGCCCCAAGGCGTTGTTTGATTAATTAAGATATCTTTATAAATTGAATATAATTCTTGTCTTGGTTTTTCATCAGGATATTCACGCATTTCATCTGCTGCCCAAGGCAGGTCTATATTACAGAGTAAATAAAAATCATATTGTCTGTTGTTAATTTGCTCTAAAATAAAGGGATGACAATTATTAAAAACATATTCAGACCAAACCTTCATCACATACATGTCGGTGTCAATAAATATTTTATTTTTTCCTTTTTCTGGTAGCAACTGAGTCGCTTTTTCAATGGCCTGATCTTCTAATCTTAATTGCCCCTTGGCAATGGTTAATAAGTTTTCGAAATTGTATTTTGTACCAAATTGTTGTAAATATTCCCTTGCATATTCTTTGCAATCAATTGCATCATAATGTTTCGCCAAGGCTTCGCAGAGTGTTGATTTTCCAGTAGATTCTGGACCTAGGACTACAATTTTTTGTAGTGTTTTTTCTTGGGAAATTATTTTTTCTTTAAGCATCTTGTCCTTGTTTAATTTTATCACTCCAAGATTTCCAACCCGCGATGGCTAAAATTAATAAAATAATAAATTGAACACTTGTAAAAGCATAGCCTTTTATAAAATACAAAGGAATAGAAGCAATATTGGTCACTATCCACCAAATCCAACTCTCTAGTTTTTTCTTGGCCATCAACCACATGCCCGTATAGGCTGAGGCGCTAGCTAAAGCATCTGCCCATGGAATGGCCTCTGGCGCAAATTCTTTTTTCAATAAAACCAAGGAAAAATAAATGACCAAATAAAAACCTATAAAAAACAAGCATTGATTGCGCCAATCTTTTAGAGAGCTTTTGGTTATTTTTAAAATAGGTGTTTTTTGGTTCGGATCTATTCTTGTCCACAAATACCAGCCATATAAACTCATGATGGTATAATAAATATTTACACTGGCCTCTCCTAATAAATGTCCCTTGGTGCTTAGGTAAATATAAATGGTAGTATTTAATAGCCCGGTAGGATAAACCAAAATATTTTCTTTTCTACTGTACCATACCGAAACAACACCAGCAATTACTGCAATGGCTTCTATCCAAGTAGTTTGAACTAAGCCCGTATAAATAGATTCGATTAATGTAGACATGTATGGTATAAAAGTTAATTGAGACTTTAGGCTTTTTTCATTTTTTCTAACTGTGTTTCTAATCTAAACATTTCGTCTCTTAATTTAGCCGCTTCCATGAAATCTAAAGCCTTGGCAAATTTATCCATTTGTTTTTTAGTTTGAACAATGGCTTTTTCTACTTGTGGAATAGTGCTATAGGTATTTTCGCTTTCTGCCACCATCAACATGTTGTCTGTAGTTTTAATATTAATATTATTGAGCGTATAGCCTTTGATATCCAATACCGCAGACTGCGCCATCACTTGTTGAATGCTCTTAATGATCGTTGTGGGGGTGATATGATGCTCCTCGTTGTATTTAATTTGTTTGTCTCTTCTTCTATTGGTTTCGTCAATGGTGCGTTGCATGCTTTGGGTAGTCTTGTCTGCATAAAAGATGACACGTCCATTTACATTTCTTGCTGCCCTTCCTGAGGTTTGTGTTAAAGATTTTTCATTTCTTAAAAATCCTTCTTTGTCCGCATCCAAGACCACCACCAAGGATACCTCAGGCAAATCCAAACCCTCTCTTAATAAATTTACGCCTACTAAAACATCTATTATACCCAATCTTAGTTCTCTTAATATTTCCACACGTTCTAGTGCATCAATGTCACTATGAATGTATTTTGATTTGATTTGAATCCGACTTAAATAGCGATCCATTTCTTCGGCCATTTTTTTTGTTAGCGTGGTTACTAGTACGCGATCTCCTTTTTCTACCTGCATCGCAATTTCTTCCAATAAATCATCAATTTGATTTTTTGTGGGCCTCACTTCAATGGGCGGATCTAGTAGTCCAGTTGGTCTTACTACTTGCTCTACAATTAAGCCTCCGGTTTTTTCTAATTCGTATTCTCCTGGTGTAGCACTTACAAAAATAGATTGTCCAATCATGTTTTCAAATTCATTAAAGTTTAATGGACGGTTGTCCATCGCGCTAGGTAACCTAAAACCATATTCCACTAAATTCATTTTTCTACTTCTGTCTCCCCCATACATTCCTGAAATTTGTGGAATGGTGACATGGCTCTCATCTACCACACATATAAAATCTTTGGGGAAATAATCTAATAAACAAAAGGGTCTAGTGCCGGGCACTCTTCTATCAAAAAAACGAGAATAGTTTTCAATACCCGTGCAATAACCCAATTCCCGTATCATCTCAATATCATATTCTACTCTTTCTTTTAATCTTTGTGCTTCTAATTGTTTACCCGTACTTTTAAAGTATTCTACTTGCGCGCGCATTTCATCCTGAATTTCTGCAATAATTTCTTGCACCAATTCTTTAGGCGCTAAATATAAATTCGCAGGGAAAATAGCTGCGTTTTCCATTTCCTCTATTCTTTTGCCGCTTTCAATTTCTAAGCTTTCAATGGATTCTATTTCGTCGCCAAAAAAAGTAATACGGTAACCATAATCAACATAAGGCAATCGAATGTCCACCGTATCCCCATTGACTCTAAAGGAGCCTCTATCAAATTCTGTTACCGTTCTGTGGTACAAGCTATTTACCAGCGCATGTAAAAATGCTTGTCTGGAAACCACCAAGCCTTTATGAATTCTAATAATTCCTTTTTCATATTCCGTAGGATTGCCCATTCCATAAATACAACTCACACTAGCTACAATGATGATGTCTCTTCGGCCGCTTAGTAATTGTGCCGTGGCTTGAAGTCTTAATTTATCCAATTCTTCATTGATGCTTAAATCTTTCTCGATATATACACCAGAAGTGGGTAAATAAGCCTCGGGTTGATAATAGTCGTAATAAGAAACAAAATAACCTACCGCATTGTTAGGGAAGAATGATTTAAACTCTCCATACAATTGGGCCACCAATGTTTTGTTATGGGTAAGCACCAGGGTGGGTCGCTGTATATTTTGGATAAGGTTAGCAATGGTAAATGTTTTACCACTTCCCGTAACCCCCAATAGGGTTTGAAAACGATCCCCTTCTAAAACCCCGTCGGTGAGTTGTTGGATGGCCGATGGTTGATCGCCCGACGGGGTATAGGTGGATTCTAATTGAAAAGGCATAGGCAAATTTACATGCTAAAGCGCATCTAAATAACTAGAAAGTTTTTCGATGGCAGCAGCCACTTGATTAATTTGTTCTTTAGCTTCTGACCAGTTTTTTTGTTCAATCGCTTCTCTCACGCCTGGAATTGTCTTAACGCCATAGCCTGTATAAAATCCTGGCGCATAAATAGTATGCTTGAACCAAGGACGACGAGGAAGGCCATTCGTACTCAAAAGCTGTTGTTCTGCTGCAAATATTTTAGCATTTAAATTATTTATTTTATTTACATCAGCACTTACTTTTGCTTGTTCTAAATGAGCAGCAGCTTTTTCAAGATTGGATAAGGCATTTAAGATTAATGAGAAATCAATAAAAGGTACTTCTGTTTCTGCAGTAGGTGTTTTTAAACCTTCTGTTGGGTCGGCGGAAAGTTGATAGGCTTTCTTTGCAATAAGCTCATTTTCAACTTTAGCTTTTTCACGCATTTGATCCACGTTAGAAATTAACTCCGTGATATATCCTTTGATGGTCGCTTGTAAATTTCTAAAATCAAAAGGCAATACATCTGCCTCTGCCAAACGCAAAGCCACGCGACCAGTGGTTTTAGCAAGGGCTACACCATATTCAAAACCAGGATCTTTAAATCTAATATAGTTGTCATAAGAATCATAAATAGAATGGTATTCTCCACCGTTATTTTCTCCGCCATAGCCAATATTTAATGCCGGCACACCCAGATGTTGAATAAAAGAAGAATAGTCAGAGCCAGCACCTAATGCACCGAGTGGATATGCGTTTGATTCAAGGGCTTCTTTTTTTGCTTTAGTGGTGGAAGCGCTGGTAGCTCTTTTTGCTTTTGCTCTTTCAAAAACTGAAACTCCTGTTTGTGGATCGATGATGTCTTTACTTATTTCAGTAATCAATGGGGCAAATGCATGAGAACCTTCTGCACCCATAAAGCCACGACCATTGCCATCTGAATTAATATAGGCAACAGCTTTTGCTTGTAATTCTGCTGCATGATTTTCAGCCCATTCTGTAGAACCTAATAATCCCGGCTCTTCTCCATCCCAAGCACAATAAACCAAGGTTCTTTTTGGACGCCAGCCTTGTTTTAATAAACCACCAATGGCAATGGCCTCTTCTAATTCTGAAGCCATACCACTAATAGGATCTGAAGCACCGTTTACCCATCCATCATGATGGTTTCCTCTAATCACCCACTGATCTGGAAATTCAGCGCCCTTAATCGTTGCAATTACATCTAATGCTGGTCTGATTTTCCAATCAAAAAGAACTTTTAAATGTACACTTGATTTACTTGGGCCAATATGATAGGTAAGGGGTAAAGCACCCGCCCATTCTCTTGGGGCAACTGGACCCGCCATGTCTTTTAAAAGCGGTGCCGCATCTCCATAACTAATGGGCAATACTGGAATTTTTAATAAGTTGATTGCTTCTGTATGGTCAATACGTTGTACACCTTCGATTGAACCAATATTAGGTGTGGTTGGATCGCCAGGATAAACCACCATGTCCATAATGGAGCCTCTTTGTACTGTTTGGTCATTTTTATAGGCACCTATCGGATAAACATCCCCAGCCGTATAGCCATCATCCATTGGATCAGAGTAAATTAAACAACCAATGGCGCCGTGTTCTTGTGCCACTTTTGGTTTAATACCTCTCCAACTGCGGCCATATTTTGCAATGACTATTTTTCCTTTTACATCTATTCCATATTTAGCCAATGTTTCATAATCTTCTGGTAGACCATAATTAACAAACACTAATTGTGCATTTACATCTCCGTCTGCACTCCAACAATTGTAGGTAGGAAGTTGATCAGCTTGATTAGAAGTTCCGTCTTCTTTTACCGCATACTCCTTTAATTGCGCTTTGTAATTAGTAACGCCCTTCATTTCTACTATTCTAGTAATGGGTGTAGGAAATAAAACCTGATAAGTTTCTATTTTTGTATCCCATCCGTTTTCTCTAAATGTTTTTGCAATTTGTTCTGCGACAAACTTTCCTCCCACGGAACTTATATGATGTGGAACAGAAGATAAAAGTTTAATATTTTCGCCTACTCTCTTTGCACTAAGTTGTGCATCAAAATCTTTTTCTATTTTATTTTCCTTGGATGCATTTTTAAAACCCAATAAATTGTTTTGTGCATGGCTTATATTACTCATTGTTACAATCAATAACGTTATTGCAACAAAGAATAAAATGGATTGCTTTTTCATACTATTATAATTTTTATGGTATTAAATGTTTCTTTTTAAATAATGGGTGTAATCGGGTAGTTTGTACTCATACACTTCTTGCATGAATCTCGAGGTCATTAAAAAATCAGCGGTGGTTCGATCGCAGGCCATAGGTAAATTCCAAGCAACAGCAAGTCTTAACAATGCTTTTACATCACTATCATGGGGTTGTGCTTCCATGGGATCGAAAAAGAAAAAGATGACATCAATATCGCCCGTAGCAATCATGGCACCTATTTGTTGGTCTCCGCCAAGTGGACCACTCAATAATTTTTTTACGGGCTGGTCTAATGCATCTTCTATTAACTTACCCGTGGTGCCAGTGGCCACTAAACTATGTTTAGATAGCGCAGTTTTATTGTAGATGGCCCATTCTATTAAATCCTTTTTTTTATTATCATGTGCAATTAGTGCTATTTTTTTCCTTTTTTCCAGTTTTCTCATATTTGCCATCATAAAAAATTTGAAGATTAGTTGGTGTCCATTGTTTGATTTCTTAATAAAAACATGAACCCCAAGGTACCAAAAATAATTGGTAGCGGAATACTTATAAAATGTAAAATTACAATAATTAGTAAAAGGTATAGTGGATATAGGAAAAACAAAAACCCAAACAAAACAGAGTCAAAAAAAACAGTCCCCTTTGTTTTTTTCTGTACAAAATTATAAACGAGTGAATACAAGGGTAGGTGTAGATAATACAGGGCAGTTTTTTTAATAAGGGTACCCTGGCTGTTTGGAATTATTAAACCTGAAAGCTTTGTAAAAATTTGTTGGTTGAAATCTACCCTATCTTTGGGTGAAACAATCGAATTGTTTTGTATAAAGGGGGCCAAGCGAATGTTTACTCTTTTTCCTATACCTTTAAAATTATTATAGGCAATGCCCGCAAGTTGTATTTGAGGAAAAAGTTTTTCTGAATGGCAACCCTGTACAATTCTTGCGGTTCCTTTTTTAAATGGTTGAAGTTGGTTGGTGTTTAAACAAACACCTTCAATAAAAATTAAAACCGCTTCATTTTTTTTTAAAAGTCTTATAGATTTTTTAAACGCGTATTCATTAAGGTGTAAAAATTCTTTTCCCTCTCTAAGTCTATAGACAGGTATCATATTTAAAAGGCTTAATAAAAAACGATGGTGTCTTTTTGTAAATACATCCCCCCGGGCTAAAAAGTGGATTCTTCGATGGTACCTTGATCCTATTATGATCGCATCTAAAAAAGAATTAGGGTGGTTGGCAATAATTAATAAGGGCCCTTTTGTGTTTAATAAATATTTATCCTTTGTGTTTATTTCTGCGCAAAAAAGCCAAAGCGCCGCTCTTATAAAAAATTTTAAAACATAGATCACTCTTTTTTATTATAAATATAAAAAAACCGCACCATATTTGATGCGGTTTATACTAACTAACCCTAAAAAAACAAAATCTTATTAATTATTTTGCGGCTTCTTCGGCCTTTATTGCCAGTTTAGCCCTAATTTTTGCTTCAATTTCATTGGCCATTTCTGGATTGTCGTGTAAAATGGTTTTAACTGAATCACGGCCCTGGCCTAGCTTATTACTATCATAACTAAACCAGCTTCCGCTTTTTTGTATAATCTCTAATTCAACACCCATGTCTATTATTTCTCCAATTTTACTAATTCCCTCTCCGAATATAATTTCAAATTCTGCAGCTCTAAATGGTGGCGCTACTTTATTTTTTACCACTTTAACTTTTACTCTATTTCCTATTGCTTCATCACCATCTTTAATTTGCGCCATTCTTCTAATATCTAATCTAACAGAAGCATAAAATTTTAAAGCATTTCCTCCTGTGGTGGTTTCTGGATTTCCAAAAACAATACCTATTTTTTCTCTTAATTGATTAATAAAAATACAGATTGTGTTTGTTTTATTAATAGTTGCTGTTAATTTTCTTAATGCTTGACTCATTAATCTTGCATGTAATCCCATTTTACTATCTCCCATTTCTCCTTCTAACTCGCTTTTTGGAACTAGCGCTGCTACTGAATCTATAACAACAACATCTATTGCTCCAGATAAAATTAATCGGTCTGCAATTTCTAAAGCTTGTTCACCGTAATCTGGTTGAGAGACTAATAAACTATCTACATCTACGCCTAATTTTTTTGCGTAAGCACTATCAAATGCGTGTTCCGCATCTATAATTGCACACATACCCCCTTTTTTCTGTGCTTCTGCAATCACATGAATTGCTACTGTTGTTTTTCCTGAAGATTCTGGTCCGTATATTTCAATAATTCTACCTTTTGGTAAACCTCCAATTCCTAAAGCGGTATCTAATCCTATAGATCCTGTGGAAATAACTTCTTGAGGTTCTTGACTTCTTTCGTTCATCATCATCACACTTCCCTTGCCATAATCTTTGTCAATTTTGTCAATCGTTAATTTTAATGCTTTTAATTTTTCTACGTTTGGGTTACTCATGGTTAGTCGTTTTATGTTTTCTTTAATATTTAAGTGAAGGTAGGGATAATTTGTTAATAAACTAAAATATTTAGTATTATTTTACTAATTTGATTAGTTTTTATTAAAATTTTGTTTTAATTCAGTTTAATTAATTGATTTTCATCATTTTATTAATTTAGTAATAAATTTAGTTTTTTTTATAATTTCTTTTTAAAGTATTTATTTTAGCAATTTTAGGGGTTGATTTAGGTGTTTTTTACCTGGATTGTCTTCTGAATTTCCTTTCTTTATTTATTCTTGATAAAAGTAGTTGATTTTAAAATAGAAGCTAAATTACTAAATGTGTATTTCTATTGTAGTATTAAGTATTAATACATTTATATAAATAAACTAATACTATTACCCCTGTGTATATCTTAATATCTTATTTATACACGATTTTAAAAATTTCATATAAACACATAAAACTTAATACAGATAAGGATTACACATAATTTATTTGAATTAATTTTTATTGTTTTTATAGTAATACACAAGTTAGGCACTGTTAATTAACGGGTATAAAAGAGACCGACACTAATCATTTTTTCAAATATCGAATAAACAAAACCTGTTTATTCTTTTCTTTTGCAGGTTTATTCACCCCAAAAGCATAGATATCCCCTAAAAATTTATTTATCCACGCAGTCATTGTGTATTTTTTATTTAGTTTTTAGCTATTTTATGCCTGTTTTTCATGCTTTTAGGAGCGTTTACTACCAAGAAAACATTATTTTTGCTCTCCCATAATTAATTATATATGTCAATTATTCAGAACATTAGAGAAAGAGGAACTTGGATCATCTTCGGTATTATTACCTTAGCCCTTATTGCTTTTATTTTACAAGATGGTATTGGAAGAAAAAGGGGTGCAAGTGATGGCACTACTCTTGGAAAAGTGAATGGTGAGGTAATCAATAAAATTGAATTTGAAGAAAAGTTAGATGCACAAGTACAAAACTATGCATCACAAGGTGTTAAAAGAGAACAATTGATTGGTTATTTATGGGGACAAGAAGTAGATCGCCTTTTATTTAAATCAGAAGAAAAAAAATTAGGTATAAGTGTTGGAACTAAAGAAATATCCGATGTTTTATTTGGTAACGAATCTCCTTTTAAACAAGAATTTACGGATAAGACAACCGGAGAATTTAAAGTGAATGATGCTAAACAAGCCATTGCACAAATTAAAAAATCTAAAAACAAAGACCAGGTTAAACAAATTGAAAAATTTTATATTGAACCTGCAATTGAAAATAGACTTAGAAGTAAATACCAGGCCTTAGTAGTGAAAGGGGTTCAATTACCAAAATGGTTGGCAGAAAAACAATTAGCAGAAACAAGTAATATAGCTAATATATCTTTTGTAGGTTTACCCTACGCTAGTGTATCAGACAGCACGATAAAGGTGACCAACGAAGACATCACTGCTTATTTAAATGAAAACGCCGCAGCTTACCAAATAGAAGAAACAAGTAAAAATATTGGGTATGTTGGTTTTAGCGCGGCACCATCAAGTGCGGATAGCGCAGCTGCAAAAGATGCATTAGTAGCATTAAAAGAAGACTTTAAAAATACTAACGATCCTGCTTCTTTCTTAAACAAAGCAGGAACAGAACTTCCTTATTACAATAGTTATTTAAGTAAAAAATTAATCAAGGTTCCACAGAAAGATTCCATCTTTAATGTTGGCGTTGGAAATATTTTTGGTCCTTATGTAGATGGAAAAAATTATTCCATTGCAAAAGTAATTGGGCTAAAACAATGGGCAGACAGCGCAAGCTTCAGACATATATTAATTGGAACCATCAATCCTACCAATGGTCAACAACTAAGGGATGATAGCAGTGCAAAAAAATTAGCAGACAGTATTAGCAACGCCATTAAGGGCGGCGCTTCTTTTGATGCACTTTGTGCAAAATATTCTGATGATGAATCAAGTAAATTAAAAGGTGGTGTTTATCCTATGTTCTCACAAGGGCAAATGGTGATCCCTGTTAATGATTTTGCATTTGAAAGCGCCGTTGGTGCAAAGGGTGTTGTAAAATCGGAATTTGGCTACCACATAATGGAGGTTTTAAAACAAACGCCAAAAGGACCAGCTTATAAAATTGCCTATTTATCTAAAAGTATTTTACCAAGCAACGAAACGGTAACAGCTGCATCTACAGCAGCAGCTCAATTTGCTTCTTCTGCAAAAGACTTAAAATCATTCAATGCCAATGCAGTAAAAATTAATAAACAAGTATTGCCAGCAACAGGTATTAAAGCAAATGATTTTGAAATACCTGGAGTGGGTACAAGTAGAGCAACGGTGCGCTGGATTTTTGATAACGATTTGAATTCAATTTCAGAACCTTTTGAGGTGGGGGATAGTTATTTTGTTGCAGCCATTACGGGTGTAGATAAAGAAGGATTGGCCAGTGTAGATGCAGCAAGACCGCAAGTAGAAGGAATTATTAGAGATAAAAAGAAAGCAGAAAAAATTAGAAATAACTTAAAGGGAAATAGTATCGAAGCTATTGCAGCAAATGCAAAAGCGAATATTCAAAAAGCAGATAGCATTAATTTTAATTATTCCATGATACCAGGTTTAGGTAATGAGCCTAAAATTGCAGGTGCCGCTTTCAATAAATCTTTGATCAATAAGGTAAGCGAACCTATTGCAGGAAATACTGGTGTTTTTGTAATTACTGTAAATAGCCTTGGTGCCAAACAAACAGGGCAAGATCCTGCATTTTTTAAAGACGAGCTTTTACAAAGAACAAGAAGTGTTTTGTTTAGAACAAGTGTTGCTTTAAAGAAAACAGCCACTATTGTTGACAATAGGTCTAAACTTTACTAGTACTAAATAATTTCTATGGCCGAGTTGTTTAACAATAAGGTGGCGGAAAGTGGAATATTATCCATTGATCTTGCGAGTTTACTTCCAAGCAACGAAATAATTTTGTTTGATATTAAGCCCTATTTATTTATGGAGTTGATATTAAAGGAAAAAGATTTTCGCGCAACACTACTTACAACCGACTGGACAATTTATCAAGACAAGGTAGTGGGTATTGTTTGCTCTGCAGATGCCATTATTCCAATGTGGGCGAATATGCTAATTGTATCAGCCCTAAACCCTTTTGCAAAAGCAGTTTATTTTGGAAATGAAAACAAGGTAAGAGAACAACAACTTCTTGAAAACATAGGCAGTCTTAATATTAATGAGTACAATGACCAAAGAGTGGTAATAAAGGGATGTGGAGACATACCCATTGGAGAGTCGGCCTATATTGCCATTACGCAGAAACTTAGACCAGTAGTGAAAAGCATCATGTATGGAGAACCCTGTAGTACGGTGCCAGTTTATAAAAAGAAGTAAGTAAAGAATTAAGCAATGTTACAGTTGGTCATATTTAATGCGCTTCCAACCAATTTTTCCCCACCCCCACTTCAGCTTCTACAGGCACACCGTTAGGAAGGATCATGGCCTCTTTCATACATTTTAATATTAATTCTTTCAAAGAAGGCAATTCTTTTTCTACCGCATCAAAGACCAATTCGTCGTGTACTTGTAAAATCATTTTAGAAGCCCAGTTGGTTTTTTTCATCTCTGCATGAATTTTAATCATGGCTAGTTTAATCATATCTGCGGCAGAGCCTTGAATAGGAGAGTTGATGGCATTTCTTTCTGCAAAACCACGTACCGTAAAATTGCTACTATTAATATCTCTTAACCAGCGCCTTCTTCCCATCAGCGTCTCCACAAAACCTAATTCTTTGGCATTGTTAATTTGCTGGTCCATGTATGATTGAATACCTGGAAACTCTTTTTTGTAGTTGTCTATTATTTCTTTTGCCTCTGTTCTAGAGATGCCCAGATTTTCTGCTAAACCAAAGGCGCCCTGGCCATAAATAATGCCAAAGTTGACACTCTTCGCTTTGTAGCGCATTTCTTTGGTTACCTCTTCCTCTTTAATACCATATACTTTAGCCGCGGTGGCGGTATGAATGTCCTTGCCAAGTTTAAAGGCTTCACACATGTTGGGATCGCCGCTAATAGCCGCTACAATTCTTAATTCTATTTGAGAGTAATCGGCGCTTACTAGAACACGACCTTTCTCACGAGGAATAAAGGCCTTTCTAATTTCTCTTCCGCGCTCGGTTCTAATGGGTATGTTTTGTAAATTAGGATTCGTACTGCTTAGTCTTCCAGTAACAGCCACCGCCTGCGCATAGCTGGTATGCACGCGTCCGGTTTTAGGATTAATCAATTCAGGAATAGAGTCGACATAGGTAGATTTTAGTTTTGTTAACTCTCTAAAATTTAAAATGTCGTCCACAATTTTATGCTTGGCCGCCATTTTTTGTAAAACATCTTCTCCTGTTGCGTATTGACCCGTCTTTGTTTTTTTTGCCTTCGCATCTAGCTTTAAAATATCAAATAAGACTTCCCCCAATTGTTTAGGAGAGGCTAAATTAAATCGTACCCCCGCTTGCTCATAAACACGCTCTTCACTAATCTTTGCATCAACCTCTAATACCTTGCTATATTCGTTTAAAAAATCAATATCTACTTTTACACCCTCGTATTCCATGTCAACTAAAACACGCACAAGTGGGTTCTCTACTTCATTAAATACTTTTTCCACCCCGCGTTTTTTAATTAAGGGAGAAAAACAATGTTTTAATTGAAAAGTAATATCAGCATCTTCAGCAGCATATTCTGTTACTTGATCTAAGGGTGCATCGCGCATAGTGCCCTGGTTTTTTCCTTTCTTCCCAATAAGGGTAGTAATAGAAATGGGCTCATATCCCAAAAATTGTGCACTTAGCAAATCCATACTGCGCCTGCCTTCTGGCTCAATCACATAATGCGCCAGCATGGTGTCAAAGGTTTGCCCCAATAGCTCCACGCCGTACCATTTTAAGACTAAGAAATCATATTTTAAATTTTGTCCAATCCAAATAATGTCTTTGTTTTTAAATAATGGTTCAAAATAACTTAATGTTTTTTTTGCGTCTGTTTCGTTTTCTATAGGAATATAAAAACCTTCATGTTCTTTATAAGAAAAACTTAAACCCACCAGCTCCACATCATTGGCATTAATGCCTGTTGTTTCCGTATCAATACAAATTTCTTTTTGCGCTAATAATTCTTTTACTAAGGCTTGAATATTTTCTTTACCCTCAACTGCCTTATAAGTATGTGGCGTATTCGCGCTGTTTTTGTTTACCACTAATTCAACGGGCAAGTCTTCATCGCTCAATTGCTTTAATTCATTTTCATCATCAAGCTCAGTATCTAAAGCATTATTGGGCTGCTCATTATTATTATCTCCACTATCTTTTATACCCGATTCCTTAGCCCCTGCTTTTTTATTCTTTATTTTTACATTCACCGTGTTTCCAAATAAGTCGGTTTGTTCTTGTTTAGCAGCAGCTACCTCTATAGCTCCCGCACCAACAGTTACCGAAAAATCATCTCCTAAAATTCTTTTTCCTAATGTTTTAAACTCTAATTCATTAAAAATTTCAGCCAGCGCTGATTTATTTTTTTCTTTCAATCTAAAATCTTCTTCATGAAATGTTACCGGTACGTTGGTAATAATGGTAGCCAGCTTTTTACTCATGATGGCTGATTTTTTTCCAGCCCTCACTTTCTCCCCCATGGACCCAGTAATTTTATCTGCATTTTCTAAAACACCTTCTAATGTGTCGTATAATTTTAAAAGTTTTGCGGCCGTTTTTTCTCCCACACCCGGAATGCCTGGAATATTATCAGAAGCATCTCCCATTAAGCCTAACATATCAACTACTTGTTCTACTCTAGCGATATCCCATTTCTCACAAATTTTTTTAGCATCTACAATTTCTTCTTTATTACCAAAAGCGGGCGGCTTCCATATATATACATTGGGCTTTACTAAAAGTTGGCCATAGTCTTTATCGGGAGTAACCATATATACTTCATAACCTTTTGCTGCAGCCTGCCAAGCCAAGGTTCCAATTATATCATCGGCTTCATACCCATCATATTCAATTACTGGAATATTAAAACCTTCAATGATGGCTTTAATATGTGGTAAAGAATCTAATAAGTCTTCAGGTGCTTCTTGTCTATTGGCTTTATAATCTGTGAAATCGGTGTGACGTTCTGTTGGTGCATGTGTATCAAAACAAACAGCAATATGTGTAGGATTTTCTTTTCTAATAATTTCTAAAAGTGTATTGGTAAAACCAAACTGTGCATTGGTATTAATACCAGTGGTGGTAATTCTTGGTGTACGAATTAGCGCATAATAGGCACGATAAATTAATGCAAGCGCATCTAATAAAAATAGCTTTTTAGACATGGCGCTAAGTTAACAAAAAAAACCTCCCCACCACATTTGTGATAGAGAGGTTCTTTTAATAACAGGATAAACTGTTAATTAGTTAATCTTATACTTCTGCTTATAGCGCTCGTACAATTGTTTTTGTTTATTATCCAAAGAAATATCGCGCCCTTGAATAAAGGCCTTGGTCACCTGATTGCCTCTCATGTCTAGGATATCGCCCTCGCTAATAATAATATTAGCATCTTTTCCCGATTCTATGGAACCGGTGATATCATCAATGCCTAAAATTTTAGCAGTATTAAGGGTAATAGCAGATAATGCTTCTTCCTTGTCTAAGCCATAAGCCGCTGCGGTTCCAGCGTTAAAGCTAATATTTCTTTGTTTGCTTTGGTCGTTAGCATCATTGATGGCAAATAAGACTCCCGCCTTTTTAAGTTGTGCAGGAAGCTTATACATTTGATCGATATCGTCGTCTTCGGTAGTAGGTAGGGCATGTTCATTGTCTAAAATAACAGGAATATTATTGTCTACTAAAATGGATGCTATTTGTAAACTTTCCGCAGCTCCTACAATGACCATATTAAATCCAAATGTCTTTCCTAAATCAATAGCTAGTAACATTTGTTTTACTTCATTAGCACGAACATATAATTTTTGTTTGCCAGTGAATAGGCCACGCACCGCCTCAAACTTTAAATTATTTTCTACATGATTTTTTTCTTGTAAATAAGCGCGTGCATCGGTAAAGAAAGTTTTAATAGTTTCTATTTTATTCATGGCCTCTTTTACCGGGTCTGATGCGGCTTGGCGCATGTATCCACCACGACCACCTCTTCTTTGTAAAAGAGTAGGCATGTTTATAAAAATACCATTGTCTGCTTTATAAGCAGCGTCTTCATAATTCCAAGCGTCTAATTGCACTACGCTAGAACTACCTTCTATGAGTTCTCCCATGGGTGCTACATGTGCAAGTAGCACTCCATTGGCGCGTAGCACATTTATTACTTTTGAATCGGTATTATAAGAAACAATGGTTCTAATGCTGGCGTTGTTTTCTCCAATTTCCTGATAATCGTTGCTACCGCGTACGCCACTATTAATTTCTTTTAAACCTAAACTAGAAAGTGGAATAATTAAACCAGGATACACTTGTTTGCCTGTTGCATCTATTATAGTAGCGCCTGTTGTAGATACTGAAGCGCCTACGCCTGTAATCTTTCCTTTATCAAAGGATACCGATGCGTCGGTTAAGACGGTTCCGTTACCCACATGCACAGTGGCATGTGTAATAACAATCGGACCTGCTTGTGGACCAACAGGATACACTGTTTCCTGAGCGCTTGCTTTTAATTGTAAAAGCGCAAGAGATAGTATCAATAAGGTGGTATATTTTTTTTGCATATATTAATCTTTTTGAGTTTCATAAATAGTAACCATTTCATCAGCGTGGTCATGATCGCCACAATTTAGTAGCACTTGATAACTAGGCGTAGCAGGTTTTGTAGCACCACCTGCTTTTTTCTCTCCTAACATTTTCTGAGTTAAGCGCGTTCTTTCTGCAGCCACTTCTTTGTGCATAGTAGCGTCTTTTTCTCTATCAAAATAGATGGTACCATCTACGATAGTATATAAAGATTTTGCATAAATACTTAAAGGATTGTCTGACCATAAAACTACGTCAGCATCCTTTCCGGTTTTAATACTACCTACTTTATCCGCTACATGTAAGGCTTTTGCTGGATTTAAGGTTACCATTTTAAAGGCCTCTTGTTCAGACACGCCACCATATTTTACCGTTTTAGCTGCTTCTTGATTTAACCTTCTAGCCATTTCTGCATCATCAGAATTAATACAAACATTTAAGCCAACTTTTTGCATGATGGCTGCATTGTAACCAGTGGCATCTTGTACCTCTGTTTTATACATAAACCAATCAGAGAAAGTAGAAGCGTTGGATCCGTGCTTTTTCATTTTATCGGCAACCTTATATCCTTCTAAAATATGCGTGAAGGTATTCACCGTAAAATTATATTTATCTGCAACGCGCATCATATAAGTAATTTCTGGTTGTACATAAGAGTGGCAAGTAATGAAACGCTTCTTATTTAATATTTCTACTAAGGCGTCTAGTTCCAGATCTCTTCTTGTATTTGGATTTTCTTTCATTGCTTTTTGATAATCTACCGCTCTATCAAAAGCGTCGTTCAACACTTCTTCCACACCCATTCTTGTGTCAGGGAAACGATTATTGCTTGAGCTAGTCGTACGTTTAACGTTTTCACCTAAGGCGAATTTGATAAATGCATCTGCGCCGGCAAATTTTAAATCTTGGTCGTTAGCACCCCAACGAAGTTTAATTAATTGAGTTTGTCCACCTACTGTATTCGCAGAACCATGTAAAATATGTGATGAAGTAACACCGCCGCTTAATTGACGATAGATATTAATGTCTTCTGGATTTAAATTATCTGCAATACGCACTTCACTTGTAACTGATTGCGCGCCTTCATTAATAGATAATGCAGCAATATGTGAATGCTCGTCAATGATACCAGCGCTTAAATGTTTGCCTGTGCCATCAATAACCCTTGCACCCACTTCTGTAATGTCTTTACCTACTTTAGCAATTTTACCATTCTTTAATAAAACATCAGTATTAGTTAAAACACCTTCTTTTTCATTGGTCCATACAGTAGCGTTCTTAATTAATATAGTTTCTTGACTTGGTATTTTTTCATTACCAAATCCTACAAACGGGAAAGTAATTTTAGCAAGTGGTTTTAATGTATCCGTATTTTTCTTAGTATCGGCAGTGCTTGTCATAGGACCTACTAAAGAAGCGGTCCATGTGTTTTTATTGCCAGTAGGATCGGTTCCAATACCAGACCAGTTAGCACCAACAATAGCACCTCCTAATCTTATTTGTTCTGCACCCTTTCCTTTTTTATTAGGGAAAGAAATTTTAACTAAAGATTCATTGATCGTAATTTTTGCAGTTAAAGTATCGGTACCAATAATGGAGGCTGATAAATCTTTTTTAACTTCTAAGTTATAGTCTGTATTTGTTCCAGCAACGTTTAAAGTTAATTTATATTTACCAGCATAATTATTCCACTCGCTTTCAGCCACTTCATATTTATTTCCTTGCACCCAGTTTTCTATAATTTTTGTATTGGAAGCAAACACGGGCTCGGTAGTAATAATAAAATTTGCCAACTTGCCTGTTTCTAAAGAACCTACTTGATCGTATACACCTAACATAGTTGCAGGTGTTTTAGTCAAAGCTTCTAAGGCCTTTGATTCTGACAATCCATAGCGAATTGCTTTTCTAAGATTCATTAAAAATGTTTTACTATCTTTTAAATCACTGCTACTAATACTAAAAGGTACATTTGCTTTTTCAAAAGCCGCTAAGTTTGTTGGTGCTAATTCCCAATGTTTCATATCTGCTAAAGAAACAAAACGAGCATCGTTAGGATCCTCTACATCCATGGCTTCAGGAAAATCAACATTTAAAATATAGGCAGCCTTGGTTTTGACAATCTCTTCTATTCTTTGATAGCCATTATCTCCTCCCTTAATAACATATTGAACACCAAATTCATCTCCTAATCTGTCGGCACGCACCGCAGACCATTTATCATCTGCAGCAAAAATTTGAGGAAGGTTTTGTGTATTGTTCCAGGCTTCTAATGAAAGATTAGCTCCTTCACCTGCTGGTTTTGTTTGATACCATTTAGCATCTAAATAGGTTTGACGCAATAAGGCAATACTTCCCATTAAACTAGATGGGTAAGACTGCGTAGAAGAACCCTTTTCAAAAGAATATACCGCGGCCGCTTTTGTTTTAAGTAGGGATTGATTATTATTTTCTGTAGCAAGTGTTACTACCGCGCCCGTTCCTCTAGCAATACCATCTTTAATATGTGTAAACACTGAGCCAAAACCATTGGCTCTATAATTTTTCGCAGCAGCCTCATCTATATTAAATACATCTGCAGTATTTACTTCTGGTTTTATGGCTTGGTTCCAGTTATAAGCACCTGGCTTATTAGAAAGAAATTGACCCGGACCGCCATAATTAAAACCACTGGCTGGTTTTTTTACTAGACCCGCACCATAGTCGGTGAAAGGGTCTACAAATGAAGGATATAAAAATTTACCGTCACAGTTTACTACTACAGCATCTTTTGGTATAGCTACGCTAGTACCTACTGCAATAATTTTACCTTGTTTAATTAATAAGGTTGCTTTTTCAAGCTTTGTTTTTTCATTTTGAAAAATAGTAGCATTCGTAAAAGCATATAAGCCCGAACGAATATCTCTAATGCCATTGATTGGGAAAGACTCCTGAGCGATGGCAGAAACTGCTGTGCACATAAGCAAGGCCCATACATAAATACGTATCATTTGATTCTTATTTTAGCGGTTAAGAAAGATCTTAAAGCTACTAAAAAGATATTGTGTAAAAACGGGGAAACTGAAGTTTTTTATGAACGGGGACTGTTCCTAAATTGAACAATTGACTAGGAAATTAACGTCCTATAAAGACCATGAGTATTTGGATATCGCTAGGGTTTACACCACTAATACGACTCGCCTGTCCAATAGTAATTGGACGAATTTTTTTGAATTTTTGAAGCGCTTCAATAGAAAGGGCTGATAATTTATCGTAATCAAAATTTTCGGGAATCATTTTATTTTCTAGCGTTAACATACGCTCCACTATTTCTTTTTCTTTCTCAATATAACGCTCGTACTTAATTTGAATTTCTGCTTGTTCTAGGTGATCTACTTCTTTATCTGCTAATTTTAATTTTAATTCTGCACAGTTTTCAATGACTTGACCAAGGCTAATATTGGGTCGTAGTAAGAGTTTCGAGGCTTTTTGTTTTTCTGTAATTACCATCGAATCAATACTTGTTAAAAAATCATTTACCTCTTCTGGTATAATGGTTTGATTAGAAAGTATTGTTTTTATGTTGGCTACCTGATTTGTTTTTTCTTCTACTTTGCTAAGCCTTTGAGCACTTGCAAAACCCAGGTCATGACTCAATTCCGTTAACCTTAGATCTGCATTGTCCTGTCTCAACAAGGTTCTAAACTCAGCTCTTGAAGTAAACATTCTATAAGGTTCGTTGGTTCCTTTGCTAATAAGATCATCAATTAAAACACCTATATAGGCATCAGATCTTTTTAAGATGAGTGGTGCTTTATCATTAATTTTTAAATGCGCATTGATTCCTGCCATAATACCTTGACATGCGGCTTCTTCATAACCTGTGGTGCCGTTGATTTGCCCTGCAAAATATAAATTTTGGATGGCCTTTGTTTCTAAGGTATAGGTTAATTGTGTGGGCTGAAAATAATCGTATTCAATGGCATAACCCGGACGGAACATTCGTGCATTTTCAAAACCAGGAACTTTACGAAGAGCTTCGTACTGAACTTCTTCAGGTAAGCTGGTACTAAATCCATTTACATATATCTCCACAGTATTCCAGCCTTCTGGCTCTACAAATAATTGATGTCTTTCTCTATCTGCGAAACGATTAATCTTGTCTTCGATGCTTGGACAATAGCGAGGACCAACCCCTTCAATACGACCCTGGTACATCGGACTACGATCAAAACCGGTTTTTAATATATCATGTACAATAGAATCTGTATAGGTAATCCAACAAGAACGTTGGTCTTTTGCATTAACCCTTGGTATATCCATATAAGAAAAGCCCACAATTTCCTCATCGCCTTTTTGCTCTTCCATTTTTGAATAGTCCAAACTACGACCATCCACCCTTGGAGGTGTGCCTGTTTTAAGGCGGTCCGATTCTAAACCAAAAGAAACTAGCTGTTCGGTAATACCGGTAGCTGCTTTTTCTGCTACCCTTCCCCCACCTATTTGTTTCTCACCAATATGTATGATTCCATTTAAGAAGGTACCGCTAGTGATAATAACTGCATCAGCCTCTATTTTATGTCCTAAACTAGTGATTACCCCGCAGGCCTTATTGTTTTTAATGATGAGTTCATTCACAGAATCCTGGTAAAAATCTACATTCGGTGTATTTTCTAGCATCTCCCTCCACTTTGAAGCAAATAATTGCCTATCGTTCTGGGCCCTAGGGCTCCACATGGCAGGCCCCTTGCTTTTATTAAGCATTCTAAACTGAATCGTACTTAGGTCGGTGACGATGCCGCTATATCCACCCAGTGCATCTATTTCTCTTACAATCTGACCCTTGGCAATTCCACCCATGGCGGGGTTACAACTCATTTGGGCAATGGTCTGCATATTCATGGTCACCAATAAAACCTTTGAGCCCATATTGGCCGCCGCAGCCGCTGCTTCACAGCCTGCATGACCGGCACCTACTACTATGACATTGTATTTGGGAAACATATAAGTTTGCAAAGATAAGCCCGTATTGAATACCAAGCAATTGTAAAAGAATCAATATTTCTATTCTTTTTCATGATATTCTAGATGACATTTTCTACAAAACCAAATTATTTCTAGTGGTTTAGTATAATCCTTATGATGAGCTTCTACATCAGGATCTCCACAATTTACACAGTTGGTTTTATTAATTTTACCTCTTTTTAGATACACATGAACATATGACCTAGCATTTGCTTTTAACTTTTGTATTTCTGTAAGTTCTGAATGTTTTTTACGGTTTAGTTTAGTATTGAGGTTTTTACATGTCCTACAATATCTTTGCCTACCTATTAACTCTTCTTCGATTGGACCATTGCACTTGCCACATGTTTTTTTGTATTTCCCTTTTGGGTTTCTAATTCTCATCTATTACAAATATAACAAAAATATGTTAATGTAGAACGTTATTGTTCTTTATGGAACGTTTTATACCTTAAATGTTAATAATCTTGTTAATGTAGAACGTTATAGTTCTTTGTGGAACGTTTCTCAGGAGAAAAAGGGATAAAAAACCTAATTAGGTGATAGAATTTAGATAAGATTTCAGCCATTTGTCCTCCTGGGCATGCATTTTTTTGATTTCTGCAGGCTTTTTGTCCTTGTAACCGCAAAAATGTAGGGCGCCGTGGAAAATTACCCTTAATAATTCTTCTTTAAACGAGGTCTTATGGGTTTTGGCATTATCTTTTACCCGGTCAATACTTATATATACCTCTCCAATTAGCTTACCCTTGGTTTCAGATAGGTCGAAACTTATAATGTCGGTATAATAGTCGTGTTGTAGATAGGATTTATTAATACCTAGTAGGTATTTATCAGAACAAAATATATATTGAAGCATCTCAATAGTCAAGCCTTCTTTTTTTATTGCCCTTTCGATAAAAGCCTTTAATGCCAAACGATTGCCCAGTGTTGCATTTTTGTCGGCCTTATTAAAAGAGATGTTCAATGACATAAAAGATTGTTTTTCAATGCTCCAAATTTCGTAACTATTTGTGTAAAACAGAAACTATCTTTGCAGTATTAATATGAAGAAACTATCTGAGTTAAAAATGGGGGAGTCGGGCGTGATTCATTCTTTTGAAAATGATGAAATATTTTTGAAATTAATGGAGATGGGCTGTATACCAGGCGAATTAATTAGGGTTGAGCAAATTGCACCTTTGGGCGATCCTATATCCATATCTGTGGCTGGCTATCAATTAAGCCTTAGAATGAATGAGGCAGACAGTATTTTTATTAGCCCTAATTTGGACTCAAGTAATTGATAATCAATATATTATAAAAATGAAGATTGGTTTATTTTTTGGATCTTTTAATCCTATACATAATGGCCATTTAATGGTAGCAAGTTATGTAGCCAATCATTCAGACCTAAAACAAGTATGGTTAGTGGTCTCTCCACAAAACCCACTGAAACCCCAGGGCAGTTTATTAAATGAATACGACCGATTGCATTTAGCCAAGCTGGCTATTGAAGAGGACACACAATTAAAAGTATCTGATATCGAATTCTCTTTACCGAAGCCTTCTTATACCATTGACACACTTATCTATTTAGAAGAAAAATATCCGCAACATGAATTTTCTGTAATCATGGGTGCAGATAGTTTTCAGAATTTACCTAAATGGAAAAATTTTGAAACCTTGGTAAAGAATTATTCATTCATAGTATATAAGCGAGATGGCTTTGATATTAGCAATGAATATGGTGCGCGCGTACAAATATTAGAGGCACCCTTATTACAATTATCGGCTACCCTTATTCGCAATAATAGAAAGGAAGGAATAACGATTCGTTATTTAGTACCTGAAAAAGTGCGCGAAGAAATTGAGCATAGTAATTATTTCAAGGAAGAAGCCGCGAATGCGGCTGATGTGAAGAAAAAGTAATCAGATACAATCCAAACCCCAAAAGCAAGTATTAATACTTGAAAAAAAGCATTTAAAAAATGTAATTTTATTGGTAACAATTTTGTTACCTTTATAAAGACAGATTGAATGAATGCAAAACAAATTCAACAGATATTAATAAAAGATGGCTGGATGATTAAAAATCAAAAAGGAAGCCATAGACAATATATTCACGAATTAAAAAAGGGTAAAGTAACGGTACCCTTGCATGGTAAAGACGAAATAAACCCTAGCACGTTAAAAAGTATATTTAAACAGGCGGGGATTAAAAATAAATAAAATGAAAAAAAAGATAATCTTAATCATTGATACCGAAGGCAGGGGACCGCTATGGGGAAGGGTTCTTTATGAAAATAATTTATTAGTAGATTCTGGGAAAACGGTATCCCAAATAGAAACAAAAATGAAGAAGCTTTTAATAAACTTCCATCAACTTAAAGAAGATAAATTTGCTTTTGAAATTCAATATGATATTTCCGGCCTCTTTCAAGACAAAAGCTTTTTAAACGCATCGGTTGTTGCGGATAGGGCTGGGATTAGTCGAATCATGATGCGTCAATACAGGATGGGTAATAAATTTCCAACCCTGGAAAAGCTTACTAAGTTAGAAAAGGCGATTAAAGATATGGGCACAGAGCTGAAGTCAATAAAATTGGCAAAGCACCCGTCTAAAAAAAGAACATAAATTTAATTAAGTGGTATAAACTAAATCGAGGACACCGTTTATGGGTATCCTCGATTTAGTCATAAGATAGAACTATCTATTCATGCTGGCTAAAAACTCTTCATTGTCTTTAGTGCCGCGCATGCGTTTTAATAATTCATTCATTGCTTCGTCGTTGTTCATATCATTAATAAACAAACGAAGTATATTCATTCTACCTAAAACATCTTTGTCTAATAATAAGTCATCACGACGGGTGCTTGATCCTACTAAATCAATAGCAGGATAAATACGCTTGTTCGCTAATCGACGATCTAATACCAATTCCATATTACCGGTTCCTTTGAACTCTTCAAAAATAACCTCATCCATTTTTGAACCTGTTTCAATTAAGGCAGTTGCTAATATAGTAAGTGATCCACCATTTTCAATTTTACGCGCTGCACCAAAAAATTGTTTTGGACGCAACAAGGCGGTAGCTTCTACGCCACCCGATAATACTTTACCAGAACTAGGCGCTACGGTATTGTGTGCACGTGCTAAACGTGTAATAGAATCTAATAAGATAACTACATCATGTCCGCATTCTACTAAGCGCTTTGCTTTTTGTAGTGCCACCGATGAAACCTTAACGTGTTTTTCTGCGGGCTCATCAAAAGTAGAAGCAATCACTTCTCCTTTTACAGAACGTTCTACATCGGTCACCTCTTCCGGCCTTTCATCTATTAATAATATAATCAAATAACATTCAGGATGGTTAGCCGCAATCGCATTGGCTACCTCTTTCAATAACATGGTCTTACCAACTTTTGGTTGTGCTACAATCAAACCTCTTTGACCCTTACCAATGGGCGTAAACAAATCCATGATACGTGTGCTGTAATTATTGGCAGAAGTATATAAATTTAATTTTTCAAAGGGGAAGATGGGTGTTAGATAGTCAAAAGGAATACGATCGCGAATCTCATCTGGATTTTTACCATTCACCTGATGCACTTTGGTCAATGCAAAATATTTTTCACCCTCGCGTGGTACACGAACAGTACCGTGTACGGTATCGCCTACTTTTAAACCAAAGGCCTTTATTTGAGAAGGAGAAACATATACATCATCGGGAGAAGATAAATAGTTGTAGTCGGAAGAACGTAAAAAACCATACCCATCTGGCATCATTTCTAAAACCCCTTCAGACTCGATCACCCCATCAAACTCCACATTAAATACAGGTTCTTTTTTGGGTTGCGGATAACGTTGTGCGGGCAAATTTGGTCCATTATTTGGAGCAGGATTTGTTCCAGTTTGACCAGAAGGTGCATTATTAGTTGCTGGAGCCTGGCCCTCATTATTGTTAGTTTGAGGAGAAGCATCTGCACTTGCAGCACTTTCATCACCAAATAGGGCTTGAGCTATTTTTGAAGCCTTGTCGTCTTCGGTAGCATCTTTTACTGGCTCTAGTTTTTTTGGAGGAAGTGGTTTTTTGCCCACTGGTTTTTTGTCTGAACTACTTGCTGGGGCTGATTTTGCGGCAGGGCTGGCTGCAACGGGTTTGCGCCCCCTTTTTGGTTTGTCGTCTTTTTCTGGCACTTTGTAACTATGGTTTAATTAAAAATCGAATCAAGGGTTGGAGATATTTGAACGCTTTTATGAAATTTCGGTCGAAATAACTGAGACCGACAATTGAATTAAGGGAAATTAGGGTAGCAAGCAATCAACATAAAAAGAATCTTCTAGTGCTTTGCTACTGCAATGTTAAGCAGATTTTCAAGAAAAAAACAATTTTTTATCTGTTTTTATACCTAAAACAGGGTATTTGGCCCTCGAAACCGATTATCTTTGCCATTCGAAAACACAATCATGTTCAATCAAAGAATCAAAATAAAGCAATTGTTATCGGGCACCCCCACAGGGACCGAAGTGGTGGTAATGGGATGGGTGCGCACCTTTAGAAACAATCAGTTTATAGCCCTTAACGACGGAAGTACCAATGCGAATATTCAAATTGTGGCCACACTCGGAGAATTTGATGAAGCCATTTTAAAACGTGTTACTACCGGCGCCTCTTTAAAAATTGTGGGTACCGTGGTGGAGAGTTTAGGTAAGGGACAAAGCGTAGAAGTTAAAGCCAAGACCCTTGAAATTTTAGGAGATAGTGATGCGGAGAAATTTCCTTTACAACCTAAAAAACATTCTTTAGAATTTTTAAGAGAGAAAGCGCATTTACGTTTTCGTACCAATACTTTCGGATCGGTATTTAGATTAAGACATGCACTTGCCTTTGCAGTACATCAATTTTACAACGAACGCGGTTTTGTGTATTTACACACACCTATTATTACAAGTTCAGATGCAGAAGGGGCAGGTGAAATGTTTAGAGTTACTACGCTTCCTTTAGAAGGTGCCCCTAAAAATGATAAAGGTGAAATTGACTATACACAAGATTTTTTTGGTAAGAGTACTAACTTAACGGTGAGTGGTCAACTTGAAGGAGAGCTAGGCGCCATGGCCTTTTCAGAGATTTATACTTTTGGTCCTACCTTCCGTGCAGAGAATTCAAACACGACTAGACACTTAGCAGAGTTTTGGATGATTGAACCTGAAATGGCTTTTTATGATATTGAAGACAATATGAATTTAGCAGAAGCCTTCATTAAATATTTAATTAATTATGCGTTAAAAAATAATGCAGATGATATTGATTTTTTAGATGCGCGTTTAGCAGAAGAAGAAAAACAACTACCTACTGAAAAAAGAAGTGGCCTTGGATTAAGAGAAAAATTAGAATTAGTGGTGAATAATAATTTTGAACGCATTACTTATACAGAAGCGATTGATATTTTATTAAATAGTAATCACTACAAGAAAAAGAAATTCCAATATGAAGTAAAATGGGGAATTGATTTACAAAGTGAGCATGAAAGATATTTAGTAGAGCAACATTTTAAAAAACCAGTTATTGTTACGGGTTATCCAGCGGCCATCAAAGCATTTTATATGCGTATGAACGATGGCTGTGAGCCAGGCAAGGAAACTGTCGCAGCCATGGATATACTAGCACCGGGCATTGGAGAGATAGTGGGTGGTAGCCAAAGGGAGGAGCGCTTAGATAAATTAGAAGCCCGAATGAATCAGATGCATATTCCTTTAGAGGACATGAGCTGGTATTTAGATACTCGAAGATTTGGCACCGTTCCGCACGCAGGTTTTGGTTTAGGTTTTGAAAGAATGATTCAATTTGTTACAGGCATGACTAATATTAGAGACGTAATTCCTTTTGCGCGTACGCCGAAAAACTGTGAATATTAATATGGGAATTATTTTTGTCTTAATTGGTGCATTTTGTTTTGCAATCAGTAATGCGTATTGGAAAAAAGTAACGCAAACAATACCTTATCAAATAGGGATGTTTTACAGAGGCATTTTTGCATCAGGTATTTTTTCTATTTTATATTTTGGATGTAAAGATAATTCTTTTTTTAAAGGATGGACAGTACATACTTTAAATTTTGGCACTCCTTTTTTATTAACCATAGCACTAAGTGTATTTAATATTTTCGGACTGGTATTTTTTTTAAGAGGTATTCAGAAAGCCCCTGTAAGCATTGTGGTGCCTGTATCTGCGATAAAATTGTTTACTATTTTAACCGCTGTGTTTATTGTTGGTGAAGTTTGGAAAGCCAATTATTTGTATGCGTTTATTTTTTCAACTGCTGGTTTAATTCTTTTATATTTTCAAGGAAAACAAAATTCAAGTGTAAGTGAACAAAAAAACGGCATGTTGTACGGCGTACTCGCTAGCTTTTTTTGGGGTAGCTCTTATGCCCTATATACTTATCCAATAAGTTGGTGGGGTCCACTTGGGTTTAGTTTAGTGATAGAAACGACTGCTATGTTATTTGGACTAGTATTAGTGATACGCGATGGCTTATTAAAAAACTTATTGAACTATATAAGTGCAAAACATATTTTCACTTATTTGAAACTAGGCTTCTTACTTGTGGCTGGTGGACTAGCTATCAATGTATCTTATCAGTACCTGCCCATTATGGTGATCAATATTTTAATTATTAGTAGTCAGTTGTTGTCGGTACTCATCGGCTATATCTTTTTCAAAGAAAGGCTTAGCCCCAAGCAATGGATGGGCTTGGCATTGATCATTATTTCCTTTTTTATCGTGGCTACTTCGGCTTAGTAAAGCACTGATTTTCAATAAAGCAGCCATATTTTTTGCTATTTAAGGCCGCCTGGCCTATATTTGCTCCCCGGTTCATAAAGGTTGTAAGACTAAAATGAACCAAAGGATGGCGCTGTAGCTCAGTTGGTAGAGCAAAGGACTGAAAATCCTTGTGTCCCCGGTTCGAGCCCGGGTGGTGCCACAAGCCCCGAACATTGTTCGGGGCTTTTTTTTGTATATTTGAACACCCCAAAAGCATAAAATTATATTTTATGAAGAGAGTATTCGTCTTGATGGGGTTCTTGTTTTTGCTATTGCAAAACTTGAATGCACAAAAAAAATGGATTCGTGGTCCTCAATTAAATTTTACAGGGCAGTTTACTCAAAATTTTGATAGTGTTAAATTTATTAATAACGGCGGGTATGATGACAATGGATTTGGGCCGTCTTCTGATCCTGGGTCATTAATTATTTATGATTTTAATAAGGATGGCAAAAAGGACATTGTATTTAGAAGTTATTACAATAGAAAAGATGGAAGTTCAGGCGATGTATTTTTTTTAAGATTTTATAAGAATAATGGGGACAATAGCTTTACCGAAGTAACCAAGGAAATCTCACCTAATGTTTTTAAAGTATTTAGAGGAAATGGAGGATTGTCAAGATTTGATTTTAATAAAGATGGAATTGATGATCTATTTTTTGGCTCTGGGGGTTTTGAAGGGAATGCTCAAGCAACACCATTAGCAAAAAATTATTTAAGTAATCCTACATTAAATATGATTAATGGTATTGACTTTATTGATGTTGGAACAGCTTCTACTTCTAATTATATACCTAGACAACAATTTATTTACTCTGATAGTGGAAAATTAAAAGAGGGTCAAATTAGTAAATTTGATAAAAAATATTTTAGTGCAATTTTAGGGCAAGTAGTTTATGATATTAACAATGACGGATTTGATGATATTATTGTGCTAGGAGATGTTTTTTCATATAATGATACCACTAAAGTATCAACAAGATTATCAAGTGGATTTGGTGTCTTTTTAAATAATAGTGGAAAGAATTTCACATTTTCAAATGGAATAGATACCCATGTAGGAGAGTCAGTTAGAAAACTAAATACAAAATATAATGTAGCAGAAGTCAGAGTTGATATTGGACAACCAAATTTGATTGATTATAATTCAGATGGAAATCTAGATTTGCAATTATATGTAAGAGCAAGAACTATTGAATATCTAACAGCAAGTGATTCCGTAAATAATAATGCGAAGCAGTATAGTTTAAATTTTGAATCACGTGTATATTTAAGTACTAATGGAAAGTTTGATGCTAATAACTATGTGGTTTTGAGTAATATTTCCTCAGTTAACTTAAAAAAAGCTGATATCAATGGTGATGGTAAGTTGGATTTGATAGGTATGGGCGATCCTGAAAATCCTGATAGCTTAACTTGGTCATCTGGTATAAATATTTATCTTAATACTGATAATAAGAGTTATAATAATTCTACTAAGGATTATTTTCCGAACGATTCTTTGGTCTTAATTAATAAACTTAATCAAGATCATATTTCTGGAGCAAATGATTTTTCTTTGAATGATATAGATGGTGATGGGTTTGTAGATATTATACCAATGGATGCCAATGATGCCCCCTATCTATTAAATGGCAATAAATATGGTAATGGATTTCCATATTTGAGAAATGGCTGGAATCCTTATAATAAAAATACATTTTATTATAAAAATATTAATAATGCAAGTTTCAAAAGAGTAGATATTGGATTATTTCCAAATTGGAAATTAATAGATAGTACAAATTATTTTAATTATAAAAATATTGAATACTATAATTCTCTAATAAAAAATAATACAAGTATAATCCCTCCTGGAGATTCATTAATAACAAATTCATTATACATGATGAATGATATTATCCCTGTTGACTTTAATGGGGATGGCATTTATGAATTATTTGCATTTAATAATCATGCGCCACCTTCTTATTCAACAGATGGTTCAGGAAATTTACAAGGACCTCCAAACTTACCTAAATTAGCTTACCAGCATCCAGCGGTTTCGGGCTTTGTACTATATCCATGTAGTCTAGCTAAACCCATCTTTAACACTACGAAATATTCCTTCTGCGCTGGTGATTCTTTGAAATTAACCGTTACTAATATTAATAAAGGAGACAGTTTAAAGTGGTATTATGGTACAAAATCTGACTTAACAAATGTCTCCAATAAAACATTTGCTGATAGCACTAAATTATTCGTGACCAGAACTGATAGTATTGGTTGTGTGATTTCTTCTGACACAGTTAACTTAGTAAAATATAGTAATCCTACAGCCCCAACACTATCTAGAGACACGGCTAATTATCTTGTGTCAAATACATCTTCAGGAAATTCTTGGTATAAGGATGGGACATTATTAAAAGATACAGTTCAAAGAATTAAGCCAAGCACAGGAGGTTCCTATGCGGTAAAAAATACCAAAAATGGCTGTACTAGTGCTCAAAGCAACCCCTACTATTATCTTATAACCGATGTAATTACTTTAAGTGCGGATGAATTTATTAGATTAGCACCTAATCCATTTACCAATCAACTTAATTTTGATTTTGCAATAAAAGGGTATCAAAAGTTAAATATAGATGTGTTTGATATGGCCACCGGTAGCAAACTGGCTAGTAAACAAAATCTTTCAGCAGGTATCGCCATCTACTTAGGACAATTGTCTGCAGGAACCTATTTAATCAAGGTAGGCTCCCAAGATGGAAAAATAGCCTATCAATTTAAGCTGGTGAAGTTGTAATTAATTGATAAAAAAATTGGTGATATGGTAGTCACTTTTTTATATAAGTGAGTTGAATACTTTACAATGGTCTTACCCAAATATTTCTGTAACTAAGTGGTTCACTTTTGTCACCATGCGCTTGTAATTTAATTGGGCTTGCACCATGTTTTACATAAACAGGTTGACCTATATAAGGAGTGTCGCCTTTTAAAACAAAATCATTTTGCACTAGAATACCATTGTGAAATACAGTAACTCTAGCGGCTGCTTTTAAAGAACCATCCTCATTGAATAAAGGAGCAGTCCAAATGACATCATAGGTTTGCCATTCACCCGCAGGCAAGGTAGCATTGACCAATGGAGGATTTTGTTTGTAAATACTGCCCACTTGCCCATTGACATAAGTGGTATTGGTAAAATTATCTAGTACTTGTAATTCATACCCACCTGCATTACCTATGCCTACTGGTAAGGAAGCTAAGAAGATGCCGCTGTTGCCTCTGGCTTGACCAGAACCAGTGATATAACTTGGTATCAAATATTCAATATGCATTTGATAATTCACAAACTTTCTTTTGGTTTGAATATCGCCATTGGTTTTGCTTACACGCATGGTGGCATCTACCAAATCCCATGTTTCTTTACTATCAGGATGATTGACTAATTCCCACTCATCTAAATTAGTACCATTGAATAGTACAATTGCATCGGATGGTGCAGCTGTTATGCCTTTGGCAGGCGTTACTTTTTTAGGAACCGGGGAATAATACTCTGTATCTTCTGGTTTTGCTTTTACTTGAGCATTTAAAGCAAGTGTAGTGACCATGGCAATGGCTAGGAATAGTTGTTTTTTCATGTTTATATAATTGCTTATGAAGTTAATTGATTTTTTAATAAATTGTGTAGTTCAGTTGAAAACTTAATTGATAAAAAACCACCTATGAAAAAATTTATGCTTGCATTTACCTTAAGTATTGGCAGCTTGCTGGGCATGGCTCAGGCCAATACCAATGCCTTTGCTGTTCAAACTATTACTCAAAATGGGATCATAGAAGGGAACTATGATACCAAAACAGGCATTCAAACTTATTTTGGAATTCCATTCGCTAAACCACCAGTGGGTGATTTGCGTTGGAAAGATCCTCAACCCGTTGTTTCATGGAAAGGCGTAAAAGAAACAAAACATTTTGGACCTCGACCCATGCAAGTGTTGATTTGGGGAGACATGAATTCAAGATCCAATGGTGTAAGTGAAGACTGTCTTTATTTAAATGTATGGACACCAGCGACACGCAATACAAAAAACTTACCCGTACTTGTTTATTTTTATGGAGGAGGAAATGTTGCAGGCGATGCTTCTGAACCAAGGTACGACGGGGAAACCATGGCTAAAAAAGGAATTGTGGTGATCACTTGTAATTATCGTTTAAATGTTTTTGGCAATTTTGCTCATCCAGAACTAAGTGCAGAATCTTCCCATAAATCATCGGGCAATTATGGTTATTATGATCAATTGGCTGCTTTACAATGGGTAAAAAATAATATTGCTTCTTTTGGTGGTGATCCCAATCATGTGACCATTGCAGGTGAGTCTGCAGGATCTATTGCAGTGAGTTATCAAATGGCTTCTCCTTTGGCCAAAGGCTTGGTGCATGCAGCCATTGGTGAAAGTGGAGCTGGTATTGAACCTACGATGGCACCTGTAACCTTGCAAGAGGCAGAAAAAACAGGGAAAGATTTTGCAGAAAAAGCAGGGGTGCTTTCTTTAAAAGCATTGAGGGCTTTAAGTGCACGTGATTTGTATGAAATGTATGTGGAATCAAAAACTTTTGGTTTTCCGGTGGTTTTAGATGGTTATTTTTTACCAAAATATTTAAATCAAATTTTTAACGCCAAAGAACAAGCACAAATTCCATTATTGGTGGGCTGGAATTCAGCAGAAACGCCAGGGTCTGCTTTTATGCAGGGACAAACCAATACAGTTGAAAATTATACTAATAGAGTGAAAGTAGAATTCCCAAACAATGCTAAGGAAATTTTAAACTTGTATCCAGCGCATTCAGAAAAAGAAGTGGAGCTTTCTGCTACTGCCTTATCTTCAGATGGATTCATTGCTTATTCCACTTGGAAATGGTTTGACTTGCACCGTAAAAACAGTAGTCAACCGGTGTATCGTTATTTGTACAGTAAACTTCGTCCTGCTTTGGTAGATGCGAATTTAATTTCAGGATTGGCCGGTGGTACCATAAGTAAAACGGAAGCTGCAGCAGCTCCTCCTGCAGTAGGTGCACCACATGCATGTGAAATTGAATACTGTATGGGTAATTTACATTTAATCAAAGAATATGCTTGGACGCCTGATGATTATCAAGTGTCTGAAACGATGAACAACTACTTTGCTAATTTTATTAAAGCATACAATCCCAATAGCAGCAATTTACCAGAGTGGAAACTAGCCACAAGCAACGATCCTTCACCACCGGTGATGATCATAGATGTTAAATCAAGAACTGAAAAAGCATTGCATGATGCGCGTTATGAATTACTTGACAAATTGTATAAAAATAAATAAGACCAATTTTTATTTTTTTACATAGCCCGCTGCTTGTTTTAATGCTTGAACTGCATTCAATAAATAAACAAGCGGGGCATTCCAATTAATGGCAATTTCATTGCTAGCATAAGAACAGTCTACATCCGTGTAGGCTGTTTCTGTTTCTGTGAATTCGTAAACGCATCCATCTTGTCTTCCAGGATTAGGCCCGCCTACTAGTAAGCCTGGAACTGGATCTGTTACACCATCTGCAATAGAAGTGCGATGATGTGGATGCATAGGCGATTTACTTCCTATGCCTGTTATAAAACAATAACCAGTTGCATTTCTCCCCAATAGATAGTCAACATTGGACATTGCAGCGTCTAAATATTTTTTATCTTTTGAAATTAAATAGGCGTTAATTAATAAAATGCCTTGATTGGCTGCTACTGCATTACTTCCCCAAACAAAATCATTGGCCTGCTGACCCATAATAGTGTTAAAAGCATTTTGGTTTTGATTTTTCAAAAAACTTTCCGCCATTAATAAAACTTCTTTTTTCATTTCGGCAATTACACTTAAGGCAGCCGTATTTTTATTTCTAATTAAAGTATAATAACCAAGCATGCTAACAGAACTCCAACTAGGGACTTCAATTTTTGCTAGTTTTTGATTGGCTTTTATTATAGCTAGATATTCATTTTTAGCATTCAAACTATACATTTCAGAAGCAGCCCAAAGCCATTCATCTTCAAAATGTCCATCGCCATAACCCCCTGTAGTAATAGCTGGCGTATAGATTTTATTGTTTCCATCTTGATCGTAAGTTAAATTTTTATTTTCCAAGGCCCAAAGCCATGCTTTATTTGCAGCCTTCTCGCAACTATCTGCTAAACCAGGATACTGTGCTTTGAATTTTTTAAAAATTCGTCCTGCTTGAGCCGTAACTGCTACAAAATCTAAACTGGCTGCTGTACTTTTTTGAACTACATACCTAGGTAAGGTGGTAATGCCAGGAAGAATCATACCATCAAAACTTGCATTGGTACATTTGTTATACACACCACCATCATTGGGGTCTTGCATGGTTAACATCCATCTTAAATTATAGACAGCTTCTTCAATGATGGCAGGCACTCCATTTTTATAGTATGGAATACTTGGCTTTACGCTTTTACTGGCTTCAGGAAAATCTTCATAGGCAGAAAACAAGGTTCCCATCGTAATGCCTGAATTAACAATGTATTTATTATAATCTCCAGCATCATACCAACCACCAGGACTTGAAATTACAAATCCTGCAGGCCTTTCTTTAGATGCTGCTGATGGATGGATAAATATTTTATTATCTGGATGTCCAGCACCGCGTGCCCATTTGCCTGCATATTTTTCTTCTAAGGGCATAGAAGCTCTTTGATAATAAAATCCTTTAAGTGATGCGTTGAGTGCGTTGGATAAAACATCATCGCCAATAGTAAAAACATAAGAGTGTCCAAGATTATTGATCAACAAGACATAGGCCCCCTTTTTTTGAAAGCTAGAAAAATCGGCTAACTGTGTTTTGGTTGTAGAATATGCAGACGATTTACTTTGGGCTAAATTACCTGTAAAAAAAGTATCTCTTAAATTGGTGGAAGTAATATAAAAATATTTTTCATTGGCGCCCCCTGTTAGAATGGCATTTTTGATTCCTTGGGTATAATAACCTACTTGGTTTAATTTAATATTTTCGGAAAGCTTTTGTGCTTGAAGGCTATGGAAACAAAACAAACAAAACAAAAACGTATTAATAAGAATAGATATTTTCATGAATATAATTTTATAAAACTTTAAACTCATTACTATTAATCAACAATAGATTGATAAACGTATTGTCTCATTTTCATATGATAAAAACTATCGTGTGGGTTAGATTGCGTAAAAAATAACGCAATTAATTTTTCTTTAGGGTCAATAAAGAAGTGCGTATTAAAGGCGCCAGACCAATAGAATAAACCATTGGAGCCCAAATTATTGCTTTTTGTCACATCTTCTAATACAGCAAATCCATAACCAAAACCTTCGCCTTGTTTATCTTTATTAATTTTTATAAATAAATCACCAACATGATTTTTTGTCATTAATTCAACAGTTTTACGGCTTAAGTATTGTTTTCCATTCCAGCTGCCATTGTTCATAAGCATTTGACAGAATTTTAAATAATCTGCAGGTGTAGAAAACAATCCATTCATACCACTCCAAACAGTATTGCCTTTGGCAATTGGTTGATTTGGCGCCAGGACAAACCTGCCGTCGCTTTCTATATTATATACTTTCACAACGCGTGCAATTTGTTCTTCTGTTAAATTATAAGCAGTATTGTTCATACCTAGTGGCTTAAAAATTCTTTCTTGCAGAAACTCATTGGTTGTTTTGCCAGAAAATTTTTCAATCAAAGTAGAAAGTATATCAGGTGCGGCACTATAATGCCATTGAATGCCAGGCTGTCCTATCATGGGTAAGCTGGTAAAGCTTAGGGTTCTTTCTTTAATATTGTTCCAAGGCTTAGCAAATACCTCTTTGATCCACTCATTGTCAAACTTGTCTCCACTTATGCCATGAGTCAAGCCTGCAGTATGACTTAGTAATTGTGCAATGGTTATCTCAGTATTTAATGTTTCTGTTTCTCCATGTATGCCATCTTCAATATTTTTAATTACACGCATGTTTTTAAATTCAGGCAAGTATTTTGAAAGGGGGTCGTTTAATAAAAAATGACCTTCTTCAAACAACATCATAAAGGCTACGGTGATAATCGGCTTGGTCATAGATTGTATATAAAACAGATCATCCGTTTTCATCGGTACTTTTTTATCAATATCCCTATAACCAAAAACTTTATTGCGCACCACTACTCCATCTCTCATGACCAAAGAAACTGCACCAGAAATTTTATGATGTTCAATTTCGCTTTGTATAAATGTATCGTAAGGCTTTAGTTTGTCAACAGCAATACCTGCAATAATTTTTGCATTTTGCTGTGCATGAATGGGTGCAAGGGTGACAAAGAACAAGACTAAGAATAGAAAAAATTTCTGAAATTTCATGGAATAGATTTTAAGCGTTATGGTTGAATGAATGGTTTTAATAAATGTACTGATTTTATAAATAAATAGAAGCTACAAATACAATTATTCCTCCTACGGCAAAAGACCCCATTGATTTGGGACCTTTTGTATTTAGGTAAATTTTTTTATTTTTTAAAACAAGGAAATACTTCTGTCCAATTCTTTGAAACGACCATTTACTAAGGCTTCTAGCTCTTCAATCACTGCTAAATCCAATTCATTGATACTAGATTTTGCGAGGGTAATTTGTTTTAAAAGCGCCGCTTTTTCTGTTTCATTTTTTTGAGGTAGATAAGTAAGGAGTAAGTTAGCTATATTGGATAAGTTTTCGGCATGTTTTCTAATGGAGGTAAGTTTGGGTGCATTAAGTAGTAACTCATTTACATCTGTAGCGCAGTTTTTCCAAACAGTAAGCGTTTTGGTTATTAGGGCGATGTTGTCTTCAGAAGGATTTTCTAAATAATTTTCCACTTGTTTTCTGAATAGCCATTTTGCTTCAGCATCAACTGGAATGATGTCTGCCATTTCTCCAAAAGCGCTTGACTTTAAGGCTTCTGGTTTGGTCATGATGGCCATAATTCTTTTATAGCCTTTGACAGGAGCCAATACTTTAATCAGTGCTTCGGTCCCCGGATTGGAATAACCATTTAAAAACTCACTAATGGCTCTTTCTGAATTAGTGAGTTGATTTAATCCATTCCAAGACAAATAACGATTCAATTTAAACATGCGCTCATACATTGTACCCACTTCTATCCTATTTTTATCAGACCAAAGTCTTTCAGCAATGACTGCCGCTCTTGGCCAAACCCTTGTTTCAAAATTGCTCGCATCCACTAGCTCGCCCCAAATGGCTGCTTCTCCACCTAATAAATTGGGGCTACTATTGAATTTGGTAAAATCATCATTTAAATAATGATAATAAGCGGGCATAAACACATCTAAATAAAAACCTCTCGAACTAATCAACCTATTACCTTGATTAGCAACCACTTCTGGAGATAAAGGAGTACCCATAAAACCTGGCCTCCACAATTGAATTAAGATCTTTTTTGAGACTGCAGAATCAAACGCTTCTTCCCAAGCCAAGGGCTGATAACCATTATTTTCAATAATCTTGGAAAAACGATTGGCAAAATAAGTTTGTAAGTCATGCGTGTTTTTGATTCCTTTGGTTTGCATAAATTGTACAATGGCTGGATTTTTTTGCCAGGCCACCCCATTGTTTTCATCTAAGCCCATATGTACATAACCACCAGTACCAAAAATTCCTTTCATTTCTTTGAGCAATCCATCCAAAAATGCATAAGTAGTTTCTTTGCTTGGATCGATGGTAGGTGTAGGTGTTGAATTCATTAATTGCATGATGGTCATTAAATTCATCGGCTTGTCCCCAGTCACTTTAAATCTTAATCCAGGATAATACTGTTTTTTTTCTGCCGCTAATTCAGGATAACCTGCAAACCAACTTTGACTATGTCCTGGTAAATCAAATTCAGGATACACGACAATTCCTCGGTCTTTGCAATAGGCAATTAAATCTAGCATTTCTGCTTGCGTATAATATTCGCCGTTAGAACCTAGCGCTTGTAGTTTTGGATATTTTTTTGATTCGATTCTAAAGCCTTCATCATCACTTAAATGCAAATGCAAGGTATTGTATTTCACCGCCGCCATAGCATCCACATTGCGTTTCATGATGTCTAAAGGAATAAAATGGCGAGCTACATCTACCATCATGCCTCTCCACGGAAAGCTAGGCCAGTCCTGTATTTCCATCTTTTGTAAAACAGCTCCTTGGCTATAGGAGTTAAGTAATTGTGCCAAAGATTCCAATGCATTTAAAATACCAATTTCAGTAATTGCTTTGATGGTAACATGTTCATCAATACTTAAGGTATAGCCTTCTTTAGATTTAACATCAGTATTGTTTTGTTTGCCCCATTCTATTTGAATATTGGCATTGCTACGCTGGTCAACTACTATATTTTTTAAACTGTACTGTTTGAATTTTTTTGAAAAGCGAGTAATGGCTTTTTCAATGAGTAAACTTTTATTACCCGTATAACTTATGTAAGTAGTCGTTGGAAAAACAAGCTGTCCTTCTTTGACTACTAATTTTTGTGGATAAGGCATCATGCCAATGGAGCCAGATTGACCCCATGTAGTACCTATAAAAAATAAAATAACGGAAAAGAGTAGGAAGCTTTTTTTCATGCGCAATAGTTTATATATGAAAATACAAAATTACTAGCTCAAAAAAAAGACGGCTTACTACAATCAACTATTCCCGAGTAAATGCTAGTTTATTTAGCTCTTCTTCTGGCTTCTTCTGCTTCTTTGTAAATTCTGATCCAGGTAAGTGAAATATCAATTACGGCCAACAAAGGGCCAAGTAAAATTACCATGATCACTTCTAATCCAGGGGTATAGCCAATGACACCATCCAATGAAATACTTTTTGATCGCTTGTTTAATTTGTAAATGCAATAGATGGAAGACAAGATCCAAACAGCGATGATTATATTTTGACTCATATTTTTTTATTTGTAGGGCAAAGATAACAGAAATTGGACGTTGTTCAACCACGTTCTATTTATTTGAAGCATTATTTGTTGTAAATTGTTAATTCAAATCAATCCACATGAAAAAAGGGCTAATTTTTATAATAATTTTTTTGTTTGGATTAAATTTTTTGCAAGCGCAAACAACTGTTAAGCCTGTTTCTTCTTACAACTACCACGATGCGTTTGCCCCCTTTTTTTATACACAAAATGGAACTGAATACAGAGCTGCTTCGGGAGCGCCTGGACCAAAATATTGGCAAAACAAAGCAGATTATAATTTGGCAGTTAGCTTAAATGAAGCCACCAATGAAATAGTGGGTACAGAAATCTTATCTTATACCAACCAAAGCCCTCAAAATTTAAATTTTGTATGGATGCAGTTGGATCAAAATTTATTTAAAGAAGATTCTAGAGGCAATGCCATTGTGCCCATTAATGGAAGCAGAAATGCAGGACATGGTCAAAAATTTGATGCCGGTTTTAATATTCAATCTGTAAGTGTTTTATCGGGGACTAAAAATGAAATAGCTACAGAAGTAAAATACATAATCGAAGATACGAGGATGCAAATATTTTTACCCAAGGCCATTGCATCAAATGGCGGGAACCTAAAACTTAAAATTAAGTATTCTTTTATTTCGCCAGATTATGGTTCAGATAGAATGGGCGTGATGCAATCCAAATATGGTAAAATATTTTGTGTAGCACAGTGGTATCCAAGAATTGCTGTGTATGATGATGTGCTTGGTTGGAATACGGCACCTTATACTGGGCCTGGTGAATTTTATTTAGAATATGGTGATTTTGATTTAGCCATTACCGCTTCGGCCAATATGATTGTAGTAGGTTCGGGCGAATTAATGAATCCGAGTGAAGTGTATAGCAAGGAGCAATTGCAACGATGGAAGACCGCCGCTAATTCTGATCAAACAATTCTAATAAGAACTCCAGAAGAGGTTGAAAAAGAAATGCAAAAACCTGCCTCTACAAAAAAACTTACTTGGCATTTTAAAATTAAAAACGCGCGCGACGCTGCTTGGGCAGCTTCTTCGGCGTTTATTGTAGATGCAGCTAAAATAAATTTACCAGAAGGTAAAAAATCCTTGGCCATCTCTGCTTATCCCATCGAGAGCAATGGGAATGATGCTTGGGGGCGTTCCACAGAATATGTAAAAAAATCAATCGAATTTAATGCTGCTAAATGGTATACCTATCCTTATCCTGCTGCAACCTGCGTGGCAGGCAATGTGGCTGGTATGGAATATCCCGGTATTGTATTTTGTGGAGCCAATGCCAAAACAGCAGGACTCATGAATGTCAATGATCATGAATTTGGCCATACATGGTTTCCTATGATTGTTGGTTCCAATGAAAGATTGTATGGATGGATGGACGAAGGGTTTAATACATTTATAAACACGCTATCTCAAGCAGATTTTAACAATGGTGAATACAAAAGCAAAGAACCCATCAACAAGCATACCCTTGCAGATTATTATACTCATCCAGGATTGGAGCCTGTTTTGAGTTATGTAGACAATTATAAAGAAAAAAATAACGGTACACTTTCTTACCGTAAACCGGGTGAAGGGCTCACCTTACTTCGTGAACAAATTTTAGGTAAAGAAAGATTTGATCGTGCTTTTACCACTTATATTAATCGATGGGCATTCAAACATCCTACCCCTGATGATTTTTTTAGAACCATTGAAAATGTTGCTGGGGAAAGCTTGCAATGGTTTTGGAGAGGATGGTTTGTGAACAATTGGAGATTGGATGTGGCCGTAAGTGAGGTAACCTATGTAGATAGCAATGATATTTCAAAAGGCGCTTTAATTACAATAGATAATTTAGAACAAATGGCCATGCCGGTAGTTTTAGAAATTAAATTGAGCAGTGGAAAAACAGAACGTATTAAATTACCTGTTGAAATTTGGGAAAGAAATAATTCATGGACTTTTAAATACAATTGTTCAGAGGCCATTCAATCGGTGACCTACGATCCAGATAAATCAATGCCCGACTATAATGAATCAAATAATACTTGGACTAAAAAATAAAAAATACAGATTATGAAACTAAGCATCTCTCGTTTAATTTTTATTCAACTGGCCTTACTTTTAAGCACGACTATCTTTGCTCAAGAAGATTCTACCAATGTTTTAAAAGGAATGACTTGGAGAAATATTGGACCCAATCGTGGTGGAAGATCCTTGGGTGTTTCGGGTAGCCCAAGTCGTAAAAATGAATATTATTTTGGCGCTGTTGGGGGTGGACTTTGGAAAACTACCGATGGAGGTTTAAACTGGAAGCCTGTTACTGATGGGCAATTGACTAGTTCTTCAGTTGGTGCAGTGGCGGTATCTGCCACTAATCCAGACATCATCTATATAGGTACTGGTGAAACAGAATTCCGTGGTAATATTATGCAGGGAGATGGCGTATACAAATCTATCGATGGTGGAAAAACATGGAAAAATATAGGATTGAAAAATACACAATCTATTGCAAGGGTGCGCGTACATCCTACCAATCCAGACATTGTTTATGTATCAGCATTGGGTCATGCCTTTGGTCCCAATGAAGAACGCGGCGTATTTAAAACCATCGATGGTGGTAAAACCTGGAACAAAGTTTTATATGTAAATGAGAAAGCGGGTGCTGAAGATTTAGTGATTGATCCGCAAAATCCTGAAATTATTTATACGAGTATCTGGGAAGTATACAGAACCCCTTATAAAATGTGGGCTGATGTGGGTACTTCTGCATTGTACAAATCTAGTGATGGTGGTGCCCACTGGAAAGTAATTTCAAAAAATCCGGGTATGCCTAAAGTGGTGGGCAAAATTGGTGTTGCCGTTTCCCCTGTTGAAAGCAATAGAGTTTGGGCCATTGTTGAATCTCCGGAGGGCGGTTTGTACCGATCTGATGATGGTGGAGAAAATTGGAAGCTAGTGAACAATGAAAGAAAATTACGTCAACGTGCTTTTTATTATTCAAGAATTGTTGCCGATCCAAAAGACAAGAATACCGTTTATGGATTGAATGTAAATTTTTATAAATCTACCGATGGCGGTCTAAGTTTTAAAACAGAAATAAAAGTACCTCATGGAGACAATCATGATTTATGGATTGACCCAACCGATCCAATGCGCATGGCTACTTCCAATGATGGCGGTGGTTCGGTTTCTATCAACGGTGGTTTAAGTTGGACAGATGAAGATTTTCCTACTGCACAATTGTATCATATTACAACCACTTCAGATTTTCCTTATCAAGTAGCCGCTGCACAACAAGACAATTCTACCATTACCTTGCCAAGCGAAGATTATAGACATAGAGCAGTAAGAACCAATTCAACCAAACCTGGAATAGGTTTTGCTTATGATGCAGGAGGTGGTGAAAGTGGTTACATTACGCAGGATCCAAAAAATCCAGATATTTTTTATGCGGGTAGTCAGGGTGCATTGTTGACACGCATCAATCGAATGACAGGTCAGGTGCGCGATGTACAAGTGTACCCAAGATTTTTTTCTGGGGAAGAGGCCAAGACCTTACCTGAAAGATGGCAATGGACTTATCCAATTGTTTTTTCTCCTGTTGACTCCAAAGTTTTATTTACTTGTTCTCAACATGTTTGGAAAACCACCAACGAAGGACAAAGTTGGGAACAAATCAGTCCTGATTTAACTTACAATGATTCAAGTACCTTGGGTGTAAGTGGCGGTGTCATTACGAGAGATATGAATGGCCCTGAAATTTATGGAACTGTATTTGCACTAGCGCCTTCTCATCAAGATGTAAATATTATTTGGGCTGGTTCGGATGATGGCTTACTGCATATCACTAAAGATGGTGGAAAGCATTGGACCAATATTACCCCAACGGATATGCCTAAAAATACGCGTGTGAGTATCATAGAAGCTTCTCGCTTTAATGCAGGCACAGCTTATGTGGCAGCCAAGCGTTATCAAATGGATGATCGTACACCTTATATTTGGAAGACCACTGATTTTGGTGCTAGTTGGAAAAAAATTATTACAGGCATTCGTGCAGATGATTATGTACATGCAGTGAGAGAAGACATTACTCGTCCAGGTTTATTGTATGCGGGCACGGAGCATGGGATTTGGGTTTCTTACAATGAAGGCGATAATTGGGAAAGTTTAAGATTGAATTTACCCGATGTACAAGTTTCTGATATTGCGGTGACAGAAAAAGACATTGTTATTGCTACACATGGTCGCTCTATTTATGTGCTGGATGATATTGCGCCTGTTAGAACCAAGGACAAAGGTTTTGAAGCGGGACTGCATTTATTTAAACCCTATTATGCAGTAAGAAATGTACAAAGAGCAGTGTTCCAATATTATTTAGACAAAGACATTAAAGATTTAAAAATTGAAATTTTAAATAAAGAAGGAAGTCTTGTTCAAAGCTTTATTGGCGCCCTTCCTAAAGAAAAAAAGGACAGCGCTTTGGTAGATGAGGATGAAGACGATAGAAAACCAGTAGCACCAACCATCAAACCTGGTTTGAATAGTTTTGAATGGGATTTAAAATATCCTGGTGCAACTTATTTTAAAGGAATGATTTTCTGGAGTGCCCCAGTATATACAGGCCCAGTAGCAGTTCCAGGCAACTATCAAGTGCGTATGACTGCTGGTGGAAAATCTGTAACAGCGCCTTTTGAAATCAAAATAGATCCAAGAGCCAATGATGTCAGCCTTGCCGATATGGAAGAGAAATTCAAGTTGTCTATTCAAATAAGAGATGAGGTGACCAAGGCCAACGATGCGGTGATAAAAATTAGAGTGATCAAAGAAAAATTAAAAAGCGAATTGTCTACTGCAAAGCCAAAAAGAAGCAATGAAATAAATAAATTCATCCAAGAAATTTCAGCTATAGAAGAAAATTTATATCAAGTAAGAAACCAAAGCGCACAAGACCCATTAAATTTTCCTATTAAATTAAACAACAAATTGGCTGCCCTAATGCGCGTGGTGGAATCAGGAGATTACAAACCTACCGCAGGTTCCTATAAAGTGTTTGAAGAATTAAAAGCAGAATTAGCCACAGCACTAAATCATTTAGACAAGTTGTTAATTCCTACAAAAGGATAATCAATTGGGTAAGACAATATTTATTCGAAAATAAGGGTGCCAAATTTTTCATAATCATGGAAATTTAATCTGGTAGGCTGCCAGGTCCAAAAATTATTTCCTTGGTCATAATCAATCCTGTAAAAATTGGCACGCCATTTCATGCCTGAAATAGGTGGAACATTTTGTAAGGGCTTTAATAAAGTATAAGGAATAAAAAACTCTGCAGTCCACGACTGGACTTGGTTTCCTTGTTTTTTAATGGAAGTGGCATGCCTAGTTTTGCGCTCATTTTCATAATGCCATGGACGCCAGCCTAAAAATTTCCCCTTGTAATTGGGCACTAGAATAGGCAATTCATAATTGGTAGGTGATAATTCATACTCAAAATAGATGACCGATTTTTCATCAGGCCAAAAAAATGCTTCCACTACATCTTCATTGTATAAATCCGAAAAATCTTCTTTTAAGGTAGAGGTAATTTTTGCATCTTCAGAAACATACAAACAATAAATACCAGAATCAGAATATAAAATTTTAAACTTTGAATGATAGTTGAGCGTTCCTGGTTCTTTTTTATTTAAGGGTACAAATTCGGTATGGTTCCAATTGGGAGCATCTCCCATGCCACTAAGCACAAAATCCTTTGTTTTTTTTACCAACAATGAAGGCTTATTATTTATTTGAGCAGATAAACTACTAGCATAAAAAAACAGCAAAGCGATGCACCAACTGAAATTTAATTTTTTTGACATCATGAATTGTTTGAGGGTAGTTTTTATTTTTTAAGCATCGGAAACAATCTTCTAATTTCTGCTTCATTAGGTTGTGCGCCGTATTCACAAATTTCAAAAGCCTCTGCATATTTAGCTTTAGCAGCTTTTTCTGTTCCATACCATTTTGACATAGCCTCCCTGATATTGGCTTTCATAGGATGATCATAGGTTTTTTTAAGCCATTGCCATCTTTCTTCTTTTCCTGCTGGTACGTCTTTTTCGTATCTTCCAATCCAAGGCATCCACTCGTAAAATTGTGAGACATGCGCATCAAAGGCTGAAATCTTTTGATCAAAAGTGCTGGTTACATCAATAACAATGTCTGGTCTAAAGGGATTGGGTCTTTGAAAGCGATCTTGGGCATATAAAAAAACTGGTGTTTTTCTTAAAGCTGGTTCGTCTGGAGCCACATTAGGTACTTCCACCATGTAGGCGGCGTCTTGCACTAATACGCCTGTATACCTGTGATCAGGATGATAATCATTGGGTCTTGGTGCAATCACTACATCGGCATTCCACGCTCTAATTTTTTTAATGATTTGTAATCTTACTTCTAAGGTGGGTAATAAAGCCCCATCGTGATTGTCTAGCACATCATAAGTGATACCTAATCTTTTAGCTACTTCTTGTGTTTCGGCATACCTGCGCGCAGCCAACTCTTTTCCTTTCATGCTTTGATGACCTGCATCACCATTGGTCACGGCTACAAATTTTACAGCATGGCCCATACTTGCTAATAAGGCAGCAGTAGCGCCTGCTTCATTGTCGCAATCGTCTGGGTGTGCGCCAATTACAATGATTCTGCTCTTTTCTTTAATGACTTGTGCTATCGATTTCGGTGTAAAAAAGAATAAGCAAAGACCCAAGGCCAGGGCCATATTTAAATAATTTTTCATTGTCTATTTTTTAAGTAATCAATTGGATGGTTCCGTAGCTGAATTTAAACAATTCTTTGATGCCAACCATGGTTTTTGTAACTTCATTACCTATTTAATTTTATTTATTTAAGCCCCATTTATGAAAATAGCTTTAAAGATTTGTGTTTTAATTTGTTGCCCCCTTTTCTTGTTGGCACAAAAAAAACAAATTAAAAAAAAGACGACTAGTCCAACGAGTAGTTCAGTGTCTGTGCCCTCTATTCAAGCACCCCTTAAACTTTGGTATGCCAATCCCGCGCAATATTTTGAAGAGGCATTGGTATTAGGCAATGGTCGTCAGGGGGCCACTGTATTTGGCGGCATTGCTACGGATAAGATTTATTTAAATGACCTTAGCTTATGGTCTGGCGAACCAGTCAATGCCAATATGAATCCACAGGCGTATAAAAATTTACCGGGAGTAAGAAAAGCTTTGCAAGAAAAAAATTATAAAAAAGCGGGAGAGCTCATTAAAAAATTACAAGGCAAGTTTTCAGAATCTTATGCACCACTGGGCACTTTGTTTTTAGAAATCAATGACGATCCTTACATCACAGACTATTATAGAGAATTAGATATTGATAATGCCATTGCAAAAGTGAAAACTACTTCTAACAACAATGTAATTGAAAGAGAATATTTAGTTTCTAATCCCGATAAAATATTCGCCATTCATTTAACCAGTAAAAAAGCTGGCGCACTCGGCTTTACTATTTATTTTCAATCACTTTTACAACATACAACCCATAATAACAACAATACCATACAAGTCAATGGTATTGCACCAGTCAAGGCCGATCCAAGCTATGTGCAAAAAACACGCAATGCAGTAATGTTTGATAGCAAAAGAGGCACTCGATTTACTGCCGATGTACAAATTCAATCTGCTACAGGTGAAATTACAAAAACCGATTCTTCCTTAAGTTTAACAGGTGCCACAGAAGCGACCATTTATGTTTCCATGGCCACTAGTTTCAATGGATTTGATAAAGATCCCGCCACCAAAGGACTCAACAATATTACTATTGCTGAATCACAAATGAATCATGCCAAACAAACAGGTTGGGCTGAAATTAAAAAACAACACGTGAAAGATTATCAAAATTATTTTAAGCGTGTTGAATTAAAATTAGCAGAGAAGGACCTAGTGAACCTGCCTACCGATGAACGTTTGAAACGTTATGCCAAAGGAGAACTAGATCCCTATTTAGAAACCTTGTATTTTCAGTACGGCCGTTATTTATTAATTTCATGTTCGCGTACACCTGGCGTCCCTGCTAATTTACAGGGCCTGTGGAATCCTTATATCCAACCACCTTGGTCAAGTAATTATACCATTAATATTAATGCGGAAGAAAATTATTGGTTGGCAGAAAACACCAATCTTTCCGAAATGCATTTGCCTTTTTTGCAATTTATTGGGAATCTTTCTACCACAGGAAAAATAACAGCTAAAACATTTTACAATATGCCAGGCTGGGTGGCCCACCATAATTCAGACATCTGGGCCATGTCTAACCCTGTGGGTAATTTTGGAAATGGAGATCCTGTTTGGGCCAATTGGGCCATGGGCGGTACTTGGGCATCTACACATTTGTGGGAGCATTATTTATATACACAGGACCAAAATTTCTTAGAAAAAAATGCATATCCAATTATGCGTGGGGCGGCAGAATTTTGTTTGGCCTGGTTGGTGCCCGACAGTAGTGGTCAATTGATTACTTCTCCCTCCACTTCTCCAGAAAATACTTTTAAAATGCCGAATGGTTTTGTAGGGGCCACCTTTTTTGGAGGAACAGCCGATTTAGCCATGATCAGAGAATTATTTTTAGACATTCTTGCGGCACAAAAAGTTTTAAAAAACGACAATGAGTTTGCAGGTAAAATAAATACCGCCTTAAATAATTTACATGGCTATCAAGTAGGCAAGGCAGGTAATTTGCAAGAATGGTATTATGATTGGGAAGACAATGAGCCCAAGCATCGTCATCAATCTCATTTGTATGGCTTGTTTCCAGGCAATCATGTGACGGTAGATAAAACACCATTGATTGCGGCCGCTGCCAAAAAAACTTTAGAAATTAAAGGAGACGAAACCACCGGTTGGTCTAAAGGATGGAGAATCAATTTATGGGCAAGGTTAAAAGATGGCGACCATGCCTATAAAATGTATCGTGAATTATTAAAATATGTACCTCCAGATGAAACCAAAGAAAACTATACCAATGCGGGTGGTACTTATCCTAATTTGTTAGACGCACATCCTCCTTTTCAAATTGATGGAAATTTTGGAGGTGCAGCCGCTGTGGCTGAAATGTTGGTCCAGTCTAATGCGGAATACATCGAATTGTTACCTGCATTGCCTAAAGCCTGGCCTTCAGGCACAATCAAAGGACTAAAAACCAGAGGTAATTTTGAAATTGAGATGAGCTGGACTGCAGGTCAAGTGACCAATCTTAAAATAAAATCATCCACTCAAGCAACAGCTAAGGTGCTGATGAATGGTAAAATGCAAACAATTAAAACTAGTAAATAAAACAGAATTAAACCTAGGAGTAAGTAACTTTAAAAAAACAAGTAACTCATGTCATTGATTTTGGGACGTTCTGAATTTGGAGATCCTGCCAATAAAGGCAAGGTATTATCAGTGAGCGAGGCCAATGATCTATTTACGAATTGGGTATTGAATCCCAAATTGCAATTGCATATGAAACAGGTGGCTCATTTAATGAAAGCTTGGGCCAAAGAAATAGAAAATTTAAATGAGCAAGATCAATGGCGTTGGGAAATGGCTGGCCTATTGCATGACGCGGATTGGGATCAATGGCCCGATCAACATTGTAAAAAAATAATCGAATACTTAGAAGAAAAAAAAATAGATCCAGAAATTATAAGAGCCATTGCCTCTCATGGTCCAGTACATTTTGGTGTGGAGCCCATCACGCAAATGGATAAAATGTTGTACGCTTTTGATGAGCTTTCCGGTTTAATGCATGCTTATTCTTTAATGCGCCCCGAAGGCTACAAGGGCATGGAATTAAAAGGAGCCAAAAAAAGAATCAAAGACAAAGCCTTTGCTGCCAATGTTTCTAGAGCCGATATTGATGACGCTTGTAAAAGAGCCAATATTGAATTGGATAGGCTGATTCAATTTATAATAGAAAGACAAGCCTTTGTTGTATAGATTTTTAAAACAGACATTATTAAGTAAATTATTTAATCCTACCCCATGCGTAAAATTATTATTGCCCTTGTATTTTTTATAAGCATCCATTCAATGGTGGCCGCACAAATAGTACCTAGCCCTAAATCACATTTTGGGTTTAATATCGGAGACAACTATCAATTGGCCACGTTTACGCAAACAGAGGCTTATTTAAAAAAGATAGCGGCGGTCTCTAAAAAAGTAAAACTACAAGTGATTGGTAAAACTGAAGAAGGGCGAAATCAATACATGCTGATTGTTTCTGATCCGAGTAATTTAGCGAATCTTGAAAAATACAAAACGATTGCACAAAGATTAGCCCACGCCGAAAATCTATCTTTAGAAGAAGCCAAGCAATTGTCCAAGGAAGGAAAGGCTGTGGTATGGATTGATGGAGGCTTACATGCCACTGAAGTAACAGGCATACATCAATGGATTGAATCAATTTATCAAATTATTACAAGAGAAGATGAAGAAACCAAGCGCATTTTAAAATCGACGATTATTTTATTTGTACATGCCAATCCTGATGGACAGGAATTGGTTTCTAATTGGTATATGCGCACTGCTGATACTTTAAAAAGAACCACTTCTAATTTGCCTCGTTTGTATGAAAAATATATTGGGCATGACAATAACCGTGATTTTTTTATGACCAATATGGCGGAGTCCAAAAATATGAGCCGTCAACAATACATCGAATGGATGCCACAGATTTTATACAATCACCATCAAACAGGTCCTGCTGGTTCGGTGGTGGCTGGTCCTCCTTACCGCGATCCCTTTAATTATGTTTATGATCCTTTATTAGTGACAGGTATTGATGCACTAGGCGCTGCGATGAGTAGTCGTTTGAATGCAGAAGGCAAACCAGGGTATACCATGAAAGGGGGTTCGGTGTATTCTACTTGGTGGAATGGAGGATTAAGAACCACGGCATACTACCACAATATCATTGGACTATTGACAGAAATTATTGGCAATCCTACACCTTCCACTATTCCACTCGTACCACAAAGATTAATACCAAACAGCGCAAACCCTTTTCCCATCACGCCTCAAAAATGGTATTTTAAAAATTCGATTGATTATTCCATTTCTTTAAACTATGCCGTATTAAATTATGCGGCTAGATATAAAGATGAATTGTTGATGAATATTTATACCATGGGCAGGCATAGCATTGAAGCAGGCAGCAAAGACAGTTGGACCCTATCCCCTAAAAAATCAGACTTAATTACAGAATCATTTAAAGCAGATAAAAAAGAAGGCAAATCAGATACCATCCCTCAAGTCTATTATGATAAAGTATATAAAAATCCAAGTTTTAGAGATCCAAGAGGCTATATTATTCCAATCAATCAATCCACTTCTGCCATAGCTTTTATAAATATTTTAATTCAAAGTGGAATTAAAATTGAAAAAGCAAGCGCCAACTTTACTGTGGCAGGAAAAAATTATCCAGCTGGTTCCTATATTGTAAAAACCAATCAAGCATTTAGACCTCATGTGTTAGATATGTTTGAGCCACAGGATCATCCCAATGATTTCTTGTATCCAGGGGGTCCCCCAGTAAGACCTTATGATGCAGCAGGATGGACGCCTGCTTTTACGATGGGTATTGAGTTTGATAGAATTTTAGAAGAGTTCAACGGACCATTTGAAACCATTCCTTATGGCCAAGTACAAAAACCAATAGGCAGCATCAATAAGGCAAGCAAAGAATTAGTGGGTTATACTTTTCCTACCAACGAAAATGCTGCCTATCTAGCAGTGAATGAATTTTTAAGTGCTGGTGTGGAAGTTTTTAAAAATAAGGATCAATATTATGTGGCGAGTAATAAAAATATAGATGCACAAGTTGAAAAATTAAGTGAAGCGCAAGGTATTAGATTTACCAGTGTCAATCAAAAGCCCGAAGGCATGAACGATAAAGTAAGTGCACAAAGAATTGCTTTATGGGATAAATATGGTGGATCTATTTCTTCTGGTTGGGTAAGATGGATTTTTGAAAACTACCATTTTCCCTTTAAAATAATTTATCCAAAACAAATTGATGCGGGTGGTTTAAAGGATCAATTTGATGTAATTGTTTTTGTGGAAGGAGCCATTCCTTCTCTAAAGCCCGAAGCGCCTTCTCCCTATGAAGACAAAGAACCCTTAACAGAAGAAATACCAAGCGAGTTTCAATATATGTTAGGTAAAATAAACACAGAAAAATCTATTTCTGCTTTAAATGAGTTTTTACAAAAAGGGGGAAAAATTATTACCATTGGATCGAGTGCAAATTTGGCCTATCATTTGAAGCTTCCTGTTAAAAACGCCTTGGTAGAAATGGTAGCAGGTAAAGAAAAAGTTTTGCCTGGTGAAAAATTTTATATTCCTGGAAGCGTGATGCAAATAACAGTGGACAATGAATACAAAGCCAATTGGGGTATGAATAAAAATGCAGATGTATATTTTAGCGCGAGCCCTGTATTTAAATTATTGCCCGATGCCATTGCACATAAAGAACTAGTTCCCTTGGCTTGGTATGCAAGCGACAAAACTTTAAGAAGTGGCTGGGCTTTTGGACAAGCCTATTTGCAAGATGGCATTGCAGCTTTTGAAGCCAAAGTGGGTGCTGGTAAGCTTTTTGTGTATGGTCCGGAAATTACTTTCAGAGGACAAACACATAGCAATTATAAAATGCTATTCAATCAATTGTATCAATAAGTCAACTAAAACTTTAAAGTTTCAGGTAAATATTTTTTGACCAAGGCTTTGTAATAGGGTTGTAATTCTGCCCAACTTTTTTGATTTGGATTTTTTGAATACAAATCATAAGGGTTGAACAGTTTTACCCATTTGAACATTTCGTGATCGTGCTCGTCCATTAAATGCGCATAAGCATTTTCACGGTGTTGCGCATAAAAAGAATGATAACGCAACATATATAAGCCCTCTTCAGGTAAATAATCTTTCATCATATGATAGACATATTCATCATGTCCCCAACTCATGTGCACATTTTTTAAACCACAATTGGGTGCATACACACCAAATTTTTGACTGTATATTTCGTGGCCAAAATCAGGGTTGTTTTTAAAAAATTCCGGATATACAATTTTATCTGAATAGGCACAACCTACTGGAAAAGTATCTCCTACTACTGACCATTGTGGTTCACCAAACAAACAAAGTACTTTGCCCATATCATGAATCAATCCTACCAATACCATCCAATCTGGATGCCCATCATTTCTAATGGCTTCTGAAGTTTGCAATAAATGTTGCATTTGATCTAAGTCGGTATCTGGATCTGAATCATCCACCAGTTCATTTAAAAAATCAAAGGCCTTCCAAATAGGCATTTCCTTTTTATTGAACTGTAAAAAGTCGGTCTTTTTACGAAGCACAAAATCATAAGATTGAAATTGATGGTTCAATCTATAAAATTCTTTTACTGTATCTCTTTCTTCAGCAGCATAATTTCTAAATGCCTCTGTTTCTTTATTGGTGGCGATGGCATTAGGGTCTGGGTATCTATTTAATATATCCATCTCCCATTCGTCTAAATTGGCAAGTGGGTTATTGCTATCCACTAGTTTCTTATTGTTGTTTGACATAGCCTTGATTGATTTAATCTATTAAAAATCGGCTTTTTTTATAAAATTGTCAAATTTTACTACCAAAATACCGTGTAAAGCGCTGCTAAAATGCCAATGATCACCACCGATCCAACCACAAATTCGGGACTTACTTTAAACATTGCCAGATCCACTTCTATCGCTTTTGAATTATTTTCTTTTTTAGGATTAGACAAGCTTATAAATATCATCACCAGTACAATCAGCCCAAAAGTAATGGACATTCTATCTAAGAATGGAAAATTTGGAAAAGCATTATTGGTCCAATTGGGTAAAAATTTTAACACCGTTGAAATAGGAATGGTTAACAATGCACCTGCAAGCGCTGCCGCAGAATTGGTGCGTTTCCAATAAAAGCCCAATAAGAAAATAGCGAGTACACCTGGTGCTATAAACCCAACGTATTCTTGAATAAATTGATAAGCCTGATCTAAGGAACGAAGTGCAGGGGTTACCATGGCTGCCACCAACATGCTAATAATTACCACCCATCTTCCAATCAAGACGATTTTTTTATCAGAAGCATTTTTATTGATGAATTTTTTATAAATGTCTAATGAAAAAATAGTGGAGATACTATTTGCCTTCCCTGCTAAGGAAGCTACAATGGCCGCAGTGAGTGCTGCAAAAGCAACTCCTTTTAATCCAGGAGGTAATAAATTCATTAAAGTAGGATAAGCATGATCCGGTTTGAGGATGCCTTGGCTGTCGGACATTTCTGCTTGAAACATTCCCTTTTGATGTAGTACATACATGGCAATGCCAGGCAATACCGCAATGATGGGAATAAGTAATTTTAAAAAGGCAGCAAACAAAATTCCTTTACGCGCAGTTTTTAAATCTGCGCCCAAGGCCCTTTGTACAATGTATTGGTTGCATCCCCAATACGCTAAATTATTCACCATCATGCCACCAATCAATACAGAGAGTCCGGGTAATTCCGGATAATATTTATTGGACTTATCAAAGATCATATGAAAATGAGAGGGTGCTTCTCTTTTTAAAACGGCTAGCCCCTGTAGTATATTACCTCCATAACCATATTGTTCAGACAATAAAGAAATAGCTAAATAAGTAGTGACCAAGCCGCCAATAATTAAAACAATTACTTGTATCACATCGGTATAGCCAATAACTTTCATGCCGCCTAAAGTAACAATCACCGCAAACACACTTAATCCAATAATACTCATTTCAAAACTTATATTGGTAATAGAAGAAATGGCCAAGGCGCCTAAATAAATAATAGAAGTTAAATTCACAAACACATACACCAATAACCAAAATACCGCCATGATAGTACTTACCGTATCGTTGTATCTTTTAGAAAGAAACTGCGGCATGGTAAATATTTTATTCTTCAAATAAATAGGCAAGATAAAAACAGCCACAATGATTAAAGTAAAAGCAGACATCCACTCATAAGTAGATATAGCTAAGCCTAGTGCAAAGCCGGAGCCAGACATGCCAATAAAATGTTCGGCGGAAATATTAGAAGCAATCAGCGATGCGCCAATGGCCCACCAAGTAAGTGCGCCTTCTGCTAAGAAAAAATCGGTCGAGCTAGTAGTACCTGCTTTCTTTTTTTGAAAAATATAATAGCCGTAGGAACTAATTAAAATAAAGTACAGAAAAAAAACAAGATAATCGGCGGTATGCAATTTATTCATTCAATATATTTTAGCAGACAATAATTTACGTGTCTACTAATTTAGTTTATTTTATTGAATGTGAAATCGAACTACCTAAGCTTAAAGCTGTTGCAATGCCGTCTTTTTTGCAAATGCCGGTCTGATCACCCAGCTTTGATTATTGGGTTTTCTGATGACCAACCAATAAAAAAAGAAACTAGTGGTAATTATCCTCATGACGGCTACTGTCCATACTGGAAGGCTATGGCTTAAATCAATTAATAAACCATCATCAGGAAATTTACCATATCCAATCAAGGACGGCAATCGGTACCAATAATAACAAGCAACGCCAGCCGCAGCAAATAGGCTGATGAGTTTTCGTTTGTGTTGAACTTTAATTAATCTATCTAAATTATAATAAATAATAGCAGTAATGGCCAAGCCTACTATTGGGATATAATAAACACTAAATAAATTTTCAAGGTTAGTTAAATTGTTTTCGTCGGGCACATGAAACCAACCCCAAATAAAACCGGGCAAGCCACCAATGATCATCAACCCACTTAGTACATTGTATTCGGTTTTATGTGAACTTAATGGATTTACATTGGGCGTTGAATCGGGACAAGGAATGACACAGTTCATACAATTTTCACAATTGGCATTGGGCATGGACATAAATACATTACCCCCATATAATTTTTCAACTGGATGTACGGGACACAAACCAGAACACCAAGCGCTTTTCCATTCATAAAAAAATCCTAAGGTCACCCCAATGACGGCCATGCTTATGATTAAAATTCCTGTGGCTAATCCACTTCTGTTAAATACAGCATGCCTCAAAGGCACAATAATGAATAAAGCAAAAGTGGCGATGACATTTAAAATGCCAATTTGCTTAGCAGTTAATTTTTTTCTTTTAGACAAACCCAAATGTCTTGGCAATAAATTAGTCGTGGCCAATGGACAAACATTTCTCCAGATGCCTACTGCTACAACAAATATAAAAGGGGCTATAGGAATTAAAATATTCCAAAAAAGTAAAATACCAATGGCCGGGAAAAACAATAAACAGGTTAACATGACCGCTCCTATCAACCAAACCAAAAATTGAACCATTCGCCAAATGGTTTTGGATTGATTGGACAATTGAGCACCTGATTTAAAAGGAGTAGAAGACATAATTTTCGATTGAAAGGATAAAACAATTTTATTTTCAAAACGAAAAATAGGAATTATGAAAACTTAAAAACATGATTTACATCATAGTCCTTAGGATCAAAAAATGACTTTGCTCTTTTTTGTTAATCATTATTTCTTGCAAAAGATTTTGGAATGAGCAAGAGGTTTTTTTGAAGTGTTTGTTTTAAATGCCGCTTCACTACTTGGCCCATAGTTTTTGCTTTGTTATAGGTAGATGCTTCTTTGAAGTGTTGGGTGAGACCGGCTTTTAGTGTAGCAATTTTTTCTGGTGTTGAAATATGGTCTGCGCACATGATGTCAAATAAATCATTCATCCTATACCTAGCGGATGCCAATCTAAAGGTCATCATAGTTCTTTCTTCTGCTTGGTATTGTGCAATAGATTCTTTGTCCAAATGTGCACTTACGATATCTACAAAGGCTTTGTTTTCTTTAAAAAATTGAGGCAGGTATAAATTTTTTCTACCTTCATAAGATTGTTGATCAAAATCAATGGCACGAATTCGATATTGAAAATCCTCAATGTCTGGAATGATATTGACTACATAGTTGTATGAACGCATGTCTCCAAGTAATTGAACAAAACATCGCTCATTAAATTTTACAAATTCTTTGGCGAGTCTAATTAAATTGGTGTTGGAATTGTTCAAATGATCAGCTATAAAAATATCTCCAGGAATACCAGGAATATGTTCTTCTACCAAGGTGGTTTGATTGGTAAAATAAGTAATTCTATTAGGAGAAAGTAGGTGTTCTAATTCTAAACCATACACCCTGCTTGCATCTGCTTGCTTGATGTAGTAGTGATCATAATTGTCATTAAATTTATTTACAATTCTAATTCTAAAGGGCTGACTGTTTCCAAAATAACAAAAATCAATTCTTGCTACATCCAAATGATTGATGATAGTGGTGTCACCTTCTGTTTTTAAAATCGCATAAATTTTCACCAAACCCTCACGTAAATATTCCCATTCTTTCATATCAAAAGACAATTTTTCCCAACTACTTGGGTTGCCTTTTTTATCTTTTAAAGGAATAGAATAAGTATAGCGCTGTAAGTCCTGATAACTTACTGGTAGTTTAACTTCTCTTCCATAACGAACCAAGTAGGCGCGTAAATCTTTTTGAATTGGGAAGATGGGCTTTTTTTTAGAAGGCTGTTCAGGCTCCCCCGACATATGGATATGGTCAAAAAAATGATTCAAAAAATAGTATTACCTAAATTTACGATTTTGTAGCGCTTCTCAGTAGTTTAATTTCTTACATTTGAATAAGCTGTAAAACATTTTTAATTGAATACAATTTATTGTTACGCCAATCATCAAATTAAGCCACTTGAAAATGCGGGTGTACCTGTATCCGATTTATTGGTACAAAGAGGTTATGGCATTTTTGATTTTTTAAGAGTGGCTCATGGGAAGCCCTTATTCATAGATGATCATTTAGATCGTTTTTTTAATTCGGCCACCATCATGCACTTACCCATCAAAGAATCAAGGGAAGAAATTAAAAAAATAGTCGCCACACTGATAGAAAAAAATAAATTCGAATGCTCGGGTATTCGTTTACTCATGGCGGGCGGAGATGCGCCAGACGGCTATACCATTTCCCAGCCCCACTTAATTATTATAGAACAAGTCCTTGCTCCACCCAGCCTTCAATTTCCTGAAAAAGGCATTCATTTGGCCAGTTATCCGTATCAAAGACAGCTTTCTGAGGTAAAAACCACCGACTATTTGATGGCCATTTGGCTTCAACCCTGGATGAAAAACAAGGGGGCCGACGATATTTTGTACTACCAGGAGGCCTCTGTAAGCGAATGTCCAAGGTCCAATATTTTTATGGTCAGTCCCCAAAACAAGTTATTGACTCCAGAAAATCATATGTTGAAGGGGATTACCCGAAAAAATATCCTCCAAATAGCGGTGAATTTGGGCCTATCATTTGAATGCCGAAACATCCCCCTGGAGGAGCTAAAATTGGCCAAAGAAGTCTTTATCAGCAGTTCCACCAAACGAATTTTGCCAGTAGGTCAAATAGATGACCAATTTTTTGAATTAAATAATTCAAAGTCAATTAGTTACATAATTTTTAATCAATTATGTTTGCTCGAAACGGGCCAATGTTAACCCAATATTAACTAATGAGTATTTGTTAATGCTTTGTGAATTTATTTGACAAGTTTTAGTATAACTTTGCGGAATATTCCCAAAACAATAATAAATAACACAATGAAAAGATTTTTAAAACAATCTGTTTCTGTACTATTCGTCCTCTTCATCTCTATGATTAAGTTGAACGCACAAGAAACTACTGCGGAAATTCAAGGAACCATTACCAATGCTTCTGTAGGATTAGCTGGAGTTACTGTTACAGCAACACACCAACCAACTGGAACAAAATATGTGACTACCTCACGTGCTGATGGTAGATACAATTTAACCAACTTGAAAATTGGTGGTCCCTACCTTGTTCAAATTTCCTATGTTGGTTTTAAAAATGATCAACAAGACGATATTACTTTATTATTAGGTCAAGCCTATAAAGCTAATTTCCAATTAGCAGAAGCAACCAATACTTTGAAAGAAGTAGTCGTAACTTCTGGCAAACAAGATAAAATTTTCAACAACGCAAGAACTGGTTCACAAGAAACTTTTAGTAGAACGCAAATTACAAGCATGCCTACTATTTCTCGTTCTTATAAGGACATCATCAAATTAACACCTACCTACAATGGTATGTCTTTTGGTGGTATGAGTTCTCAATTAAACAATATTACAGTTGATGGTGCGAACTTCAATAACTCTTTTGGTTTAGCAGGAGACATTGGAGGTCAAACTGGTGCACAAGCAGTTTCTTTAGATGCGATTGAGCAAATTCAAGTCAACACTTCCCCATTTGATGTACGTCAAGGTGGATTCGTTGGAGGTAATGTAAACACTGTTTCTCGTAGCGGTGCCAACAAAGATTTTGGTTCTGTGTATCAATACTACAAAAGCAAAGATTTACAAGGATATGAAGTAGGTGCTTTGCCTGGTAGAATTACTGTACCAAAACAAGATTTCAATTATGATTTAAAAGGCTTCACCGTGGGTGGTGCTTTAATTCAAAATAAATTATTCTTCTTTATCAATGGAGAGCAAGAAGAAAGATCAGCTCCAGGTACTTTATGGACTGCTTCTACTCCTTCTAAACCTGCGGATGGTATCACTGTATCTGCTGCTAAAGCTGCGGATTTAGATGCTTTGGCTTCTTTCTTGAAATCAAAATACAATTATGATCCAGGGGCTTACCAAGGTTATTCTTATGCAGCAAAATCTAAAAGATTGACGGCGAAGATTGATTGGAACATTGATGTAAACAACACTTTTAGTTTAAAGTATAGTTATTTACAATCTTCGAACCAAATCCCTCCATCTAATAGTGGTTCATTAAGTCCAAGACAAGCAAGTGGTACTGCACTTCCTTTCTTTGGTGCAGGTTACGAAATTAACAACAATGCCAATGTATTTATTGCTGAGTTGAATACTAAGTTCTCTAACAAAATGAACAATAAATTACAAATAGGATATACTGCATTAAGAGATTACAGAAATGCCTTGTCTGGCGCAGAATTTCCAATGGTGGATATCTTAGATGGTAACGGAAAAAGTTTTACCTCTTTTGGTTATGAATTGTATACCTATGGCAATAAATTAAATACAGATGTTTTCCAATTCAATGATGTATTGTCTATTTATGCAGGTGACCATGAAATCACCATGGGTACACAAACTTCTTACAAAAAATACTTAAATGGTTTCTCTCCTAACTACGAAGGGGTTTACCAATTTAATAACTTGGCCGATTTCTATGCTTCTGCTGCGGGTACTAAACCTGCTTACAAGTACAACTTATCTTATACTTTAGGAGCTGGTGGTTTCCCATTAGTAGGCCCTAAAGATTTTGAAGCTGGATTTTTTCTTCAAGATAAATACAGAGCCACAGATAAATTAACCATTACTTATGGTGCAAGATTAGATTATACTAAATTCTACAATACTTTCTTGTACAATCCAGTAGTGGATACTTTAAATTATTTCTACAACAAAACACATGCCAATACAGGTTCTCAACCTAATACAGCAGTGCAAATATCACCAAGAGTGGGTTTCAACTATGATGTAAATGGTGATCAAACCTTGCAAATCAGAGGTGGTCTTGGTTTGTTCCAAGGGGCTCCTCCTTTTGTGTGGATTTCTAACCAAGCTTCTAACTCAGGTATGCTCTTGTTTGGATCTTTCGCTAATACCAATACCAATATTTTCAATCCTGATGTGAATGCTTACCGTCCTCAAGCAACTGCTGGTTTAAGTAAATCTTATTCTATCAACGTTACCGATCCTAACTATAAATTCCCACAAGTTTTTAAAGCAACTTTAGCTGCGGATAAAAAATTAGGCAATGGTTGGACCGTAACTGCAGAAGGAACTTATACCAAACAAATTGACGCCTCTGTTTTCCAAAACATTGCACTACCTTCTAAAGGCTTGATCAAATTAAGCGATGGTCGTTACAGATTCCCGTATACTACTTCATTCCCTTATGGTGGAACTCAAATGGGTGGAACTACCGTTGCAAGTGCAGGCAATCCTTCAATTGGTAATGCTATTTACATGACCAATTCTAGCAAGGGTTATGCAGCTACTGGAACCTTACAAATTCAAAAGATATCTAAAAACTTTATTGCCACGGCTGCTTACACAAGACAAGTAGCATACGATGCTTCTGTGAGTGGTTCAACTGCAGCAACTATGTGGGGATCTAAAACAGTTTCAGACAATCCAAACAACTTTACAGTTGGGTATTCTAACAACTATTTACCACACAGAATTATTGCTAGTTTGATTTATAAAACTGAATTGTTTGCGAAGACTTTAACTTCTTTCGGTTTTGTATATGAAGGCGCACCTAACTATGCTACTTCTTATTATGTGAATGGTGACGTGAATGGTGATGGTATTACTTACAATGATTTGATGTTCATCCCAGACAATCCATCTCAAATTAAATTGACCAATGCTTCAGCTGTAGCTGGTGTTGCAGATACAAGATCTCAAACTGAATTATGGAAGCAATTGGATAATTTTATTGCACAAAATCCATATTTGTCTAAGCATACCAATGGTTTCGCAGAAAGAAATGCTTATGTATTGCCTTGGACCCATAAAGTTGATTTCAACTTTACACAAGACCTTATTTTCAATACAGGTAAAACAAAACATACCATTCGCTTAACTGCAGATATTTACAACTTAACCAATTTGTTGAACAAAGCATGGGGTACTTATTATATACCTACTACTACTGCTCCTTTAACTTTTGTTAAGATTGATGCTGATGGTAAAACACCTGTCTACTCTTTCCCTTATTTAGATGGTGCAAACAAAGTGCCTTACACAAGTGCTTACAAAGCAGATCCTAGTTTGGCTTCTCGTTGGCAATTACAAATTGGTGTTAGATACTTATTTAACTAGTACCAATTAC
>Ga0194037_1000063_pt1 | contig 73492 bp, 69 predicted proteins | sample JunL306m_MetaG_FD_148653 | JGI IMG/M metagenome (GOLD analysis project Ga0194037, IMG submission 148653) | Anoxic zone freshwater microbial communities from boreal shield lake in IISD Experimental Lakes Area, Ontario, Canada - Jun2016-L304-6m | ecosystem: Environmental > Aquatic > Freshwater >...
ATACCCACCACTTCTCCGTTCTTGTTCAATACCGGCGCTCCGCTATTACCCGGATTAACGGCTACGGTTAGCTGGTAAGCGGTAGAATCTCCGTCATTACCCGATTTAGCACTGAGGTAACCTTCACCATATACGATCACGTTCCTGGGGAATCCCAAGGTGTAGATCTCTTCTGCCAGATCAAGATCGTTCTTACGGATGCTATAGGGCAGATTAGGAATTGTTTTAAAAGAAGTATCGTTGATCTTTAAAATAGCCAGGTCGGAATTATTATCGGTATACACTGTTTCGGCGTTAAAATAATCTCCTTTATTATTCACTACATAGAAAGGCGTTTTCAGCCTATTCACCACATGGGCATTGGTTACCAGGTAGCCCTTACCATCGATGAGAAAACCGGTAGCCCGATAATCAGGGGTGGTGGTAAATGAAGGGGTAGCCGTAGTACTGGTTTGGATCTTATCGGTTAGCTTATCAATTTTCGTGTTAGTGTTTTTCCATTTACCGATCAGGTCCTCTTTATTTGATTCATTTACTTTTTGGGTGTAGGCAATGATCAGTCCGGCAGTGGTGATCGACATGATACCGGCAATACTGGCTGCTACTGCAATATTGCGTTTGTATTTTTTCCAGAGGAAAACGATTTTTGCTTTGCCCTGTAACTGTTGTTTGCTGATGATGCCTTCTTCGGTGAGTTTGGTCTCTACCTCGTATAAAGAATGTTTATAGGCCTTTACTCCTGCATGCCTGTCGAGTTCATGAAATAAGAAGGTATGCTCTACAACTAATTGGTCTACTTCGGGTTTGGTTTTGCGCAATTCCTCAAAGAAGATCTTTTCCTGGGCTGGCATTTCTCCCTTCAGATACCGCTCCACCGCTTCCAGTAATAAAACTTCATCCATTATTGTCCGTTTTTGTATTGTGCGAAAAATATTTTTTTAAGCCTCATCAGGCATTTGTACTTCTGTGTTTTTGCATTGTCGGCATTGGTATACCCAAATTCCTGGGCTATTTCCTGCATATGCTTCTTCTGCATATAATAAGCATCCAGTAAACTTTTGCAGGGCTCCCCGATCTTATTCATGGCATTTTCCATTAATATAAAATCGGAATGATGCTTTTCATGAATTTCCAGATCCTCATCCACCGGAACGCTATCATCCATATTATCGGCCCAACCTGCAAACCGTTGCATTTGCTGTAGCCTTTTCAGCCAAAGTCTTCTGCAAACCGAATAAATATAGGTTTTCAGTTGACAATTGAGCTCAAAATGACCCGAAACAGCTTTTTCAAATAACACGATCATTGCTTCCTGAAATATATCCCTTGCCTCATCCGTATTGCCACTGTTATTCAGTATAAATGCTTGAACCATAGGGTAGTTATCCCGATAAATGGCTTCTATTGCCTGCCTGTCGTTGACGGCCAAACCCTCCAGTAAAAGCTTTTCTTGCGCTAAATTGGTCACCCTAGTTATAATTAATACGGTAAAGGTCGTTTTGTAACCCGGTACAAAGAAAAAAAGATTTTTTTAACAAAGGGGGTTACCTTTTCTCAAATTGGGTATAAATATCAAATTATAATTTTAAAATTTAAACAAAAACAAAATGAAAAAAGTAATCTTAGCATTTGCAGTTGTATCTGTATTTGCAGCTTGTAACAACAGTGGTACTGATTCTAAAGCAGGTGATTCTGCAGCAAAAGCACCAGTTGATACTGCAGCTAAAGCTCCAGTTGATACCGCTAAAAAAGCACCAGTTGATACTGCAGCTAAAGCAGCTCCAGTTGATACCGCTAAAAAAGCTAAATAAGTTCAATGAACCGGCAATAAGGATTGTTTGCTAGTAAGCCGGTATATTAAATTTTTCATATGGCAAGCAATCGTTGAAGTCCCGCTTATTCATAGGCGGGACATTTTTTTGTACATTCCCTAAGTTTCCCTATTTTCGTTTTAATGACAAACAGCAGCAACAATACCTGGTTTTATTTTAGCTATTATTATAATAATGGACCGGGAGCTTTTTGTTAAACACTGAATCAACACCAACTAACATAAAAGAATCCCGGCTAAAAGGCCGGGATTTTTGTTTAATAACCATGACAAAAAGAATATCCATACAAGGTTTTGAAGGCTGCTTTCATCAACTGGCTGCCCTGCAGTTCTTTGGCAACAGCGTACAAGTGGTATGCTGTGCCAGTTTTAAAGAACTGATAAAAACAGCGGCCGATAAAAAAATTGCTGATGGAGCCGTGATGGCCATAGAAAATTCTATTGCCGGCAGCATATTGCCCAATTATAATCTGCTGCTGAAGAGTAACCTGAAAATTACCGGTGAAATATACCTGCAGATCAACCAGCATTTATTGGTGAACCCCGGTGTGAAACTATCCGATATCCGTGAGGTGCATTCACATCCCATGGCCATACAACAGTGTTTCGGATTTTTGGATAAATACAACTGGAAACTCATTGAAACAGAAGATACCGCCCTCAGTGCCAAACATATTCATCAGCACAAGCATAAACATGCTGCTGCCATTGCGGGTAAACTGGCCGCCGAATTGTTCAGTCTTGAAATACTGGCCCCAAATATTCATACCCTGAAAAATAATTATACGCGCTTCCTGGTGTTGACACCCGAAAAAGAGATAACCGAAATTACCGGAGCCAACAAAGCCTCCATCAATTTTATTACCGACCATTCAAAAGGAAGTCTGGCCAGGGTACTCAGTACAATCGCCGCTGCCGGGATCAATCTTTCAAAATTGCAATCGATGCCCATTCCGGGTACCGATTTCATGTATTCATTTCATGCCGATCTGGAATTTGATTCGGTATCACAGTTCAATAAAATAATTGCCTCCATCCGGAAATCAACTGAAGGGCTTACGGTACTGGGCGTATATAAAAACGGGAAACGATGAGAACAGCCAATAGATTACAAGGCGTTGAGGAATATTATTTTTCTCAAAAATTACGCGAGATCGACCAGATGAATAAGGCGGGAAAACAGGTGATCAACCTAGGCATCGGTAGTCCCGATATGCCTCCACATCCCGAGGTGATTAAAGTGTTGCAAACAGAAAGTGCTAATCCTGCCAACCATGCCTACCAAGGGTATAAAGGCAGTATGGTGCTTCGGAATGCAGTGGCCAAATGGTATAAAAAATGGTACCAGGTAACCCTCGATCCTGACACTGAGATCTTACCCCTGGTGGGGAGTAAGGAAGGGATCATGCATATTTGTATGACCTACCTCAATGAAGGCGACGGGGTATTGATCCCCAATCCGGGTTACCCCACTTACCAGGCGGCGGCCAGGATCGCCGGAGCTAACTGTATCGCTTATCCGCTAACAAAATCAGGACATTGGTTTCCCGATTTTGAGGCCCTGGAAAGAACCGACCTCACACAGGTACGCTTGATGTTCGTAAATTATCCGCATATGCCTACGGGCCAATTGCCCACCCGCGAGATGCTGACAGCCTTAGTAGCTTTCGCAAAAAAACATGAGATATTGCTGGTGCACGATAATCCCTACAGTTTTATCCTGAATGAAGAACCCATCAGTTTGCTCAGTATTGAAGGGGCAAAGGATATCGCACTGGAACTGAATTCCTGGAGCAAGTCGCACAATATGGCCGGATGGCGCATTGGGGTGCTCTGTGGTGCAAAGAAAAGGATCGACAATGTGCTCCGCTTTAAAAGCAATATGGACAGCGGCATGTTCTTGCCGGTGCAACTGGCTGCCGCGCGGGCGCTTGATCTGGGGGCCGATTGGCACGAATCGGTGAATACCGTTTATCGCCGCCGCAGAGAGCATGTCTATACGTTATTGGAAACATTGAAATGCGATTTTGATAAAACCCAGGGTGGCATGTTCGTGTGGGCCGGTATTCCGGACCATTACGATAACGGATATACGCTTAGCGACAAGGTATTGCACCAGGCCAATGTGTTTATTACACCCGGCGGGATCTTTGGTAGCGCCGGTGAAAAATATGTAAGAGTGAGTTTATGTGCCACCGAAGAAAACATAACAGAATCCATCCACCGGATAAAGAAACATATATGAAAGTAGCAGTGATCGGCCTTGGTTTGATAGGAGGCTCTATGGCCCTGGCATTGAAAGACAAAAATCTCGCAAGCTCACTGGTAGGGGTAGATGCTAATCCGGAACACCAGCAAAAAGCACTGGCATTGGGATTAGTAGATGCTGTTGCCGGTATGGAGGAAGCCGTGGATGCATCCGACCTGATTGTGCTGGCCGTGCCGGTGAATATTGCCTCGCAGATGATCGTGCCCCTGCTCAACCGTCTTACCCACCAGGTATTATTTGATGTGGGCTCTACCAAACAATCCATCTGTACCGCCGCTGATGCAAGTCCAAACCGGAACAGGTTCGTTGCTACCCACCCGATGTGGGGAACGGAATACAGCGGACCCACATCTGCCGTGCACGGCGCTTTTGAAAACAAAGCCGTGGTGATCTGTAACTCCGAGGCTAGCGATGCAGATGCACTGGAGAAAACATCCTCAATCTACCAGGCCTTGGGGATGCACCTGCTGTATATGGATGCCGCTGCACATGATATCCATGCTGCCTATATCAGCCATATCTCGCATATCAGTTCTTTTGCACTGGCCAATACCGTGCTTGAAAAAGAGCGGGAAGACAATGCCATATTTGAAATGGCCAGTGGCGGTTTTGAAAGCACCGTCCGCCTGGCCAAAAGCAATCCGGAAATGTGGATGCCCATCTTTATGCAAAACAAGGAAAATATACTGGATGTGCTGAATGAGCATATCAGCCAGCTGAGAAAATTCAAGAGCAGCCTGGAAAAAGAAGATGAAGGATTCTTATTGGAATTAATAAATAATGCTAACCGGATCCGGAGGATCATCAAATAATTTATGCTCATTAGAGTAGCTGTAATATCAGATATTGAAAGCATTCAATTTGTTCGTAATGCAGTAAAAGAGAACAGACTTTCCAATCCAATGTTGGTACCCGATAAAGATGTAGCACATTATATCACCGAGCGGGGAAAGGGTTGGGTTTGTGAGTTGGATGAACAGATCGTGGGATTTGCCATTGCTGATCTGAAAGAACAAAATATATGGGCATTATTTGTGCTTCCCGACTACGAGGGAAACGGCATCGGAAAAGCCTTGCATAATGAAATGCTGGATTGGTATTTCAACCAGCAGGAACCCTATGTTTGGTTGGGTACTGCTCCGCAAACCCGGGCTGAACGGTTTTACCGGCTGCAAGGCTGGAAAGAAAACGGCAAACACGGGGATAAAGAAATAAAATTTGAAATGGATGAACAAACCTGGAGGCGATTGCACCCCGGAAAATAGATTCAGCAACAATCAACACTTACAATTAATTTTACCATGCAAACAAGCATCAGCTCAATGAAAGAAATGGTTCAGGAAAAATGGAACAAACGCCCCCTTATCATCAGCGGCCCATGTAGCGCTGAAACGGAGGAGCAAGTAATGGAAACAGCCGTACAGCTGGCCGGTACCGGAAAAGTAGATATGCTGCGCGCAGGCATCTGGAAACCGCGTACCAAACCCGGCATGTTTGAAGGGATCGGTACAAAAGGATTGCCCTGGCTGCTGCAGGCAAAAAAGATTACAGGACTGCCCACCACCGTAGAAGTGGCCACGGCCAAACATGTGCAGGATGCCCTGCAGTTTGATGTGGATGTACTTTGGATCGGCGCCCGTACCACCGTAAACCCATTCAGTGTTCAGGAGATCGCCGATGCTTTACGCGGCGTGGATATTCCTGTACTGATCAAGAACCCTGTTCACCCTGATCTGGATCTATGGTGCGGAGGCATTGAGCGGTTACAAAAAGCAGGATTGCAACAAGTAGGCATGATCCACCGCGGATTCGCCTCTTATGGAAATACCGAATTCAGAAATGCTCCCATGTGGCACCTGCCCATTGAAATGAAAAGACGTTTCCCGGAAATGTTACTGATCTGCGATCCCTCCCATATCTGTGGAAACAGAACCCTGTTGCAATCCGTGGCACAAAAAAGTATTGACCTTGATTTCGGCGGACTCATGCTTGAAAGTCATATCGATCCCGATCATGCCTGGAGCGATGCCAAACAACAGGTTACGCCCGAACGCCTGGCTGAAATGCTTGATGCACTGGTTTGGCGTTTCGAGAATACCGATGAAAAAGAATTTATTTCTGCCCTGGCCACCTTGCGTGAACAGATCAACCAGGTGGATGATGAACTGCTCACCTTACTCGGACAACGGATGAAGATCGCCGATAAGATCGGTGACTATAAAAAAGACAACAATATCACCATCCTGCAAACCAATCGCTGGAATGATATACTGGAGCGGGCTTTCAAGAAAGGAGAGCTACTGGGACTCAGCCGCGAATTCGTTACCCGCTATTTCGACGCAGTGCATCTAGAAAGTATCAACCATCAGAATAAGATCATGAATTCTTAAATAGTTACTATACCGGGAAACACAATTTTATGCATACAATTGAATACCAGTTTTCAGATAAAAAAGTACCGGTTCATTTTGATGCGGTATTTAATGAGATATATCAATTGACAGCAGGTGCCAAGCTGATCATCCTCACCGACGATCAGGTCTTTGGGCTGCATGCCGAAAAATTTTCGGGATACCCCGTGATCAGTTTTGTTGCCGGTGAAGCAAATAAGCAACAGGCAACCGTGAATAATATCATTGATGAACTGATCAAACACGAAGCCGACCGGAATACTTTTTTAATAGCCGTTGGGGGAGGTGTGGTAACCGATATTGGCGGATATGTGGCTGCGATTTATATGCGGGGCATTCGGCTGGCACTGGTTCCTACGTCAATACTGGCCATGGTGGATGCTACTATTGGCGGAAAGAACGGCATCGACGTAGGACTGCTGAAGAACCTCGTAGGTACCTTCCGTCAGCCCGACTTTATTCTCTATGACTATTCATTTTTATCGACCCTTCCATTCGATCAATGGGTGAATGGTTTTGCAGAGATCATCAAACACGCTTGTGTCAGGGATGCTAAATTGTTCGCATTTCTTGAACAACATAATTTGCATGAATTTCAAAATGACCATCATTTAATTAGTGAACTGATCGAAAAAAATGTGAACATTAAATCAAGCGTAGTTGCTGCTGATGTATATGAAAAAGGAGAACGCAAGATCCTCAACTTCGGACATACCATCGGTCATGCCATTGAGAATACTTATCATTTATCTCACGGACAGGCCGTCAGCATTGGCATGGTAGCTGCCTGCAATCTTTCTGAACAGATCGGCGAATTGCATTTTGAGGAAGCCAGACGAGTGGTATCACTGCTGGCAAAATATCATCTTTCGGTAGATATAGAAACGGATCATGAACAGGTATTCGAGATCCTGAAAATGGATAAAAAACGCAGTGCTGATACCATTGATTTTATTTTACTCAGTGAAATTGGCAGGGCTGCCATTCAATCGGTACCACTGGATACCCTGCAAAAACATATAAAAGAGATCATGTAGTGAAGGCCATCATTCAACCATCTGTCATCCGTGGGGCCATACAAGCCCCAGCCAGTAAAAGTGCTATGCAACGGGCATGTGCACTCGCTTTACTGCATGTAGGCGATACCGTGATCCACAATCCGGGTATCAGCAATGATGACCTTGCCGCATTGAACATTATTGAAAGTTTGGGTGCCAGGATCAGCAACCTGGGAAACGGCAATAAGTTGATCAGTTCTATTAGTATGCCGATAACCGGAAACGGAACGATCCATTGCGGTGAATCCGGACTATCCATCCGAATGTTCACGCCCATCGCTGCATTATCTGATCAGGAGATCCTGATCACCGGTGAGGGCAGTCTGCTCAACCGCCCCATGGATTTTTTTGATACCATCCTTCCCCAGTTGGGGGTTTCGGTTCAGTCGAACCAGGGTAAACTACCCCTGCGCATTAAAGGTCCATTACAACCAACCGATATTGAGATCAACGGCGAACAAAGCTCGCAATACCTGACGGGTCTCTTACTCGCTTTTGCCCGTGCTGCTAAAAAGCAGGTAACCATCACCGTTACTAATTTAAAAAGTAAACCCTATATCGATCTTACCTTGCAAATGATGCAGGAGTTCGGTTATCAGGTAGCGCATAAGGATTACCAACAATTCATCATTACGCCTGTGGCCATTCAACCCAAAACCATGCAATGCCATGTGGAGGCCGATTGGAGTGGAGCCGCAAACCTGATGGTAGCTGCCGCCATTGCCGGAAATGTTACGGTAACCGGCTTGAATGTATTCTCTGCCCAGGCCGATAAAACGATCCTGCAAGCCCTGATGCAATGCGGCGTGCAATTATCTGTTTCAGAAAATGAGATCAGTGTGCTGCGACCTGCAGCTTTCAAGGGTAAGCCCTTTCAAATAGACGCTACTGATTGTCCCGACCTGTTTCCTCCGCTGGTGGCACTGGCTGCTTATTGCAACGGTATCTCCGTGATCGAGGGAGTGGGGCGACTGGCACATAAAGAAAGTGATCGTGCCCACAGTCTGCAGGAAGGTTTCGGAAAAATGGGCGTTAAGATTGAGTTACAAGATGATCTGATGCTGGTACATGGGGGAGGCCCCGTAACTGGAGTAACGGTACATTCACATCATGATCATCGTATTGCCATGTCTTGCGCCATCGCTGCACTGCAGGCTTCCGGCGAAACCAGTATTGAAGCGGCAGAGGCCATTCAAAAATCCTATCCCGGTTTTTTTCATGATCTGGAATCACTGGGTGCTAAACTATCTTTATCTTTAAACAGTTGATGGGAAACCATGCTCCATATCTTTCAACAAATAAATCATTCATCGCATGAATAGCTTTGGTCGCCTTTTCCGGGTTCATATTTTTGGCGAATCGCATGGCGATTGTGTAGGACTTACCATTGATGGTTGTCCGGCAGGCCTCGATCTTAGCGCCGATGATTTTATCACCGACATTGAACGCAGAAAAGGCGGAGGAAAAGGAGCCACCCCACGGGTAGAATCGGATATTCCTCAATTCAAAACCGGATTGTTCAATGGAAAAACAACCGGAGCGCCCCTCACCATTCTTTTTGAAAATACCAACACCCGCTCGGCCGATTATGAAAAACAACGGGCCATCCCTCGCCCCGGCCATGCCGATTTTACTGCACACAAAAAAGCAGGTGGCTTTGAAGACTATAGAGGTAGCGGTCATTTCAGCGGAAGACTAACCGTTTGTTTGGTAGCCGCAGGCGTGATCGCAAAAAAAATAATGCAGGGCATAAAAATTGAATCCTCTATTCTTGAAATTGGTGGTGAATCTGATATTGAAAAAGGATTGCAAAAAGCAATCGCTGCAAAGGATAGCATCGGGGGCATCATCGATTGCAAAGTGAATGGATTGCCAGTGGGTTTGGGTGAACCATTCTTTGATTCAGCCGAATCACTCATCAGCCATGCCGTATTCGCCATTCCCGCGGTGAAAGCCATCGAATTTGGGGCAGGGTTTGCAGCGGCAAAAATGTTTGGCAGCGAACACAATGATGCCATCATCGACAGCGCCGGTAAAACAAAGACCAACCACGCAGGTGGTATTGTTGGCGGCATTACCAATGGCAATGAACTGGTTTTTAGAATTGCCGTAAAACCAACTTCTTCCACACCGGCCATACAATCTTCTCTGAATTGGGAAACCAATCAGGTTGAAAAATTTTCTGTGAAAGGCCGTCACGATCTCTGTATCGCACTGAGGGTGCCAGTAGTGCTGGAAGCAGTTGCAGCAATCGTGCTGGCCGATCTGCTTTTGCTGGAACAAAATATACCAAGGGTTTTATAAACTGGTCATATCTTATTAAGACACTCTTATTTCCTTAGTTTTCCGTTGCATGCTTATTGATATTTGCCATCAATGGTTTCAGTTCAATTTAATACCTTCATCCTTCATTATTAAATCATTTTCCATGACTGCCAGAACACTGCTTGCTGTACTTGCTGTTTGCATCACAGGCTTTACATATGCCCAGGATAAAAAAGACGATAAAAAGAAATGGGATGTCAATAATCCTGATGGACCTTTTAAAGAAGTGAGTTTTACCGTTCAGGAAGGAACCTGGATGAGTCTGGATGTATCACCCGATGGAAAAGAGATCGTGTTTGATATGCTGGGCGATATTTATTCCATTCCCATTTCCGGTGGCCCTGCAAAGATCCTGCGGCAGAACCTTGCCATGGAAGTACAACCCAGGTTTAGTCCGGACGGAAATAAGATCCTCTTCACCTCAGATGCAGGTGGCGGCGATAATGAATGGGTGATGGACCGCGATGGGAGTCATGCCAAACAGATTACCAAAGAAAATTTCAGGTTGGTGAATAATGGGGTATGGACACCCGACGGACAATATATCATCACCCGAAAACATTTTACTTCAGGCCGCTCACTGGGTGCCGGAGAATTATGGATGTACCATATCAGTGGTGGCGACGGATTACAACTTACTCCACGGAAAAATGATCAGCAAGACCTGAATGAACCTTCTGTTTCTCCCGATGGCCGTTATGTGTATTATAGCGAAGATGTTTATCCCGGGGGGTCTTTTCAATACAATAAGGATCCCAATAGCCAGATCTTTGTGATCAAAAGATACGATCGTGAAAAAGGGATCAGTGAAATGGTTACGGGTGGCCCCGGAGGCGCTGTTCGGCCACAGATATCACATGATGGAAACCTGCTGGCTTTTGTAAAACGTATCCATACAAAATCGGTACTCATGCTTCGCAATTTGAACACGGGTGAAGAATGGCCTGTGTACGATCAGTTATCAAAAGACCAACAGGAAGCCTGGACCACATTTGGTGCCTATACCGGATTTTCCTGGATGCCAGGCGATCAGCAGATCGTGATATGGAGCAAGGGCAAACTGGTACGGGTAGACGTAAATGGCGTAAATAAGGCTGTCGACATTCCATTCAGCTGCGACGTAAAAAAACGGATCACTGATGCAGTGCGTTACAAACAGAACATCAATCCCGATGATATCAATGTGCATGTGATCCGCAATGCCGTTACCTCCCCCGACGGGAAGTGGATGTTGTTCAATGCGGTGGGTTATCTATGGAAAAAACAATTGCCTGATGGTAAACCCGAAAGGCTTACAAATGGTACCGATCCCGAATCAGAACCAGCATTCTCTCCCGATGGCAGAACCATTGTGTATGTTACCTGGAATGATACGGCCATGGGGTCTATTTGCAAACTGGCTTTCAATGCTGGCGCAAAACCACAGAAATTAAATACAAGCAAAGGAATTTACAGAACACCTGCTTTTTCTCCCGATGGGAAAATGATCGCTTATGAAAAAGACGGTGGCGATTTAGTATTGGGTGTAACCTTTAGCGTTAAGCCCGGAATTTATACCATGGATGCCAGCGGAGCCAATCCTGTTTTTGTTACCGAAAATGGTGATGCACCCAAGTTTAATGCCAAGGGCGACAGATTGTATTACCAGCTCAACAGGAGTTCATTCGGTAGTTGTAAGCTGAACGGAACGGATGAACGCGTTATTTTTAAATCAACCTATGGAAGCCAGTTCACAGTATCGCCCGATGATAACTGGGTAGCTTTTGTAGACCTGCATGAAGTATATGTTGCGGCTTTCCCGCATACCGGAAAAACCATTGAACTGGGCGCCAACGCCAGCGGGTTCCCGGTAAAAAAAGTTTCACGCGATGCGGGCATCAACCTGCATTGGAGTGCCGATAACAAACAGATCCATTATACCCTCGGCGATCAATATTATTCCATCAATCTAAATGAGCGCTTCGAGTTCATCGCCAATAATCCCGATTCTGCATTTAAGATGCCGGAAAAGGGGATCGATGCAGGCTTGGTTGTTAAAGCCGATAAACCACAGGGCACCCTTGCCTTTACCCATGCCAGGATCATTACCATGAATAACAACGAAGTGATCGAAGACGGAACCGTACTGGTAGAAGGTAATCTGATCAAGGCCGTAGGAAGATCATCCGATATCGCCATTCCTTCCGGAGCAAAGCAGATCGATTGCACTGGCAAGACCATCATGCCCGGATTCATTGATGCACATGCGCACGGGAATCATTTCCGGTCAGGACTAACCCCTCAAAAGCACTGGCCTTATTATGCCAACCTGGCTTATGGGGTTACCACCATGCACGACCCTTCGGCCAATACTGAAATGGTGTTTGCACAAAGTGAACTGATCAAGGCCGGACTCATGGTGGGTCCGCGTGTATTCAGTACCGGTACTATCTTGTATGGCGCCGATGGTGATTTCAAAGCCGTGATCAATAATATTGATGATGCAAGAAGTGCCTTACGCAGAACAAAGGCCTATGGTGCTTTCAGCGTAAAGAGTTATAACCAGCCCCGCAGGGAACAGAACCAAATGGTGATACAAGCGGCAAGAGAATTGCAGATGGAAGTAGTGCCTGAAGGCGGATCATTTTATAACCATAACCTGGGCATGATCATGGACGGACATACCACCATTGAACATAATCTGCCCGTGGCTACTTTATATGATGATGTGATCCAGCTTTGGAAAAATTCTCAAACAGCCTACACGCCAACGCTTATCGTTTGCTATGGTGCGCCCAGCGGAGAATATTACTGGTACCAGCATACCAATGTTTGGGAGAAGGAAAGATTGTTGCGCTTTACACCCCGTGCGGTGATCGATACGCGCAGTCGTTTCCGTACCATGTTGCCCGACGAGGAATATAAGAACGGACATATTCAGGTATCTCAAACCTTGAAAAAATTAGTAGAGGCCGGCGTAAAAGTGAATATGGGTGCACATGGACAGATACAGGGCATTGGTGCACACTGGGAAATTTGGATGATGGCACAAGGAGGTATGAGCAATATGGATGCACTTAAAACAGCAACCATCAATCCGGCGATCAGTCTGGGCCTCGACGACTGGATCGGTTCCCTGCAAGCCGGTAAGCTCGCCGATTTACTGGTGATGTATAATAATCCGCTGGATAATATTTACAACACCGAATCTATTTTATACACCATGGTCAATGGCCGCTTGTATGATGCCGCAGAAATGAATGAGATCGGAAATTATAATAAGCCCCGTTCAAAATTCTATTGGGAAACATCCAAGAATTCAGAATCATTCCCATGGCATGATGCTACCCGTGGATTTACAGATGTAGAGGTGGATGATTGATCAAACGCTGAAATTATTCGGTAAGCCTGCGGTGATAATTGATCTGTCCGATATGATAGGTTAAATGACCTAACAGGTGTAGTAACATATATTCTGTGCTCACAATTTCTCCATGTTTTTCTAACGGAAAATCATGATCAAGATCTGCCTGGGTAAGGTTTTTCAGTGTATTGAGCACAACCAGTTTGCAATTGTCAATATTGAGTAACAGATCCTGCCGCGGTATATTCTTCAAATTGAATTCATCTTCCCTGTGCCGTACATAACCGGAATGGCCAAGTGCGTCACCGATAAAATGATTCAGGTTGCCCAGTAAATGCAGACAAAGATTCCCAGATGAATTGCTGATCTGGTTGCGGATAACCCATAAATTATCTTCATCCCGGTATAAGCTGATCTCTTCGGCTAATTTATTGAGGTTGATCTCAAATATTTTGGATAAACTTTCATTGAGCATAGCGGCTTATTTTTTTTAATGTTTTGAAGTCAAGGTCGAGCAATTCATAATCACTGGCATTCGGTAAACTGAAATGCCACCATTCGGTATCCAGTGCCTTGAATCCATGTAATTCCATCAGCGATTTCAACAGCAGCCTGTTCTTTAGGGTGGCTTCCGGCAACCCCAAAAATCCCTGATGAGCGGTATCGCTAAAATTATCAAAACCTGTTCCCATGGGTAGTTCTATTCCGCTGTGCAGATCAATGATGGTAAGGTCTACGGCAATGCCACGATTATGTCCGCTTCCTTTCTTCGGGTCGGCTACATAGCGATCGTCTTTGATCGGTTCCCACATGGCCTCGGTCACGGAATAGGGGCGATAAGCATCAAATATTTTTAAACCGAGTCCCGATCGATTCAATACCTCTTGTACCCCGGCCAAAGAATCAGCGGCTATTTTTCGCATATAACTGGTTCGGGTTGGAGGATATAATTTTTGATGCATAAAATTGTTTGTGCCGGCATATCGAAGGTCAAGTACCAGACCAGGAATTCGGTTCCTCAGATCGGTCATATTCTTTTGAGGGGCATCCTTACAACTCAAAGCCAAATCGGCTTGCTGGCTGATCACCCTTAATCCATACTTATTCAAAGCAGATTGCTGACCCTGGCAATTGATTCCGGTGCATAAAAAAACAAGTCCGAAAACAAACAGTAATTGAAGTTGATGTATTATCTTGTTCATAGATTGTGCTTCTGAAGTCCTCAGCTGAATACCTGAATCAAGGTACAAATTTTGATCCTGATTATGCCACAACGTATGAAAATATACTTCCTGATAGGCTCCTGCTTATTTAGTGTTTTTCTTTTTTCATGCAATAATGCATCTCCAAAAAATGATCAGGCACTGATTGCTGATCCGGCAAAAATAAATGATGAGATAGCTGATGATATAAAAGCCTCACTGGATTTTGCAGAGCAGCATGAGGGAAAATTGGACGACAGTACCCGTTTAAGTTTTTCGAATGCCACGAAATTATTTTACAGCAACAATAATTTTTCACCGATCTGGAGTGGCAAAGGCAAATGGGAACCGATCAGCGACAGCCTTTATCAGTATGTTCAAAATTCAGTATTGGATGGGCTTTTCAGAGACGATTATCATTATCAACACCTGAAAAATTTAAGAACTAGATTAAACTCCGATTCTTTGCTGCGCATGGATCCGGCACAATGGACCAGGGCCGACCTCTTGCTAACTGATGGGTTTATGCATATTGTGCACGACCTGAAACAAGGACGCCTGCAACCCGATAGCATTACGCTGAGCAGCGATACGGCTCTGGCTGAAACATATTTTTCTGATCAGTTAACCGCCCTGATGGCCAAGCCCTTGCTGAAAAATTTGTTCAATTCCCTACAACCCAAGAACAAGGATTACTGGGAATTGAAAAATGGGATACCGGCCTTTCTCGACAGCATGGACAATAAGGTATATACCTATGTGAATTATCCATACAGGAAGAATGATCCGAAAGATTCTTTGATTTTTATCAAAACCCTTCAAAAAAGGCTGAATGAAAGCGGCTTGATGGACAACAATGGGCAACTTCCTGATACTGCCCAATTGAGATCAGCCATCAGTAAATACCAGAAATTGAAAGGGTTGACGGTAGATGGGAAACTGTCGAGCGTACTGATCAGAACACTCAATATCAGTGATGCTGAAAGGTATAAGCGGATAGCAATTACGCTTGACCGTTATAAACAGCTTCCGGATAAAATGCCCGAAAAATATATTTGGGTAAACCTTCCGGGGTTTTATCTGAAGGTGATCAACCATGATACGATTGCCTTGTTGTCGAAGATCATTTGTGGCAAACCCGATACCCGAACACCCTTACTCAATAGCCAGATAATCGATATGGTAACTTATCCTACCTGGACAGTGCCCACAAGCATCATTGCAAAATCATATTTACCTAAACTGAAAAATAATCCCAACTACTTAAACAAAATCGGACTGAAATTGCTGAATGGGAAAGGGGAGGCCGTTAATGCTGCTGAAGTGGACTGGGCTAAATATTCTAAAGGAATACCTTTTAAGGTGATGCAGGAAAGTGGTGATAACAATGCATTGGGGGTAATGAAATTCAATTTCAATAATCCCTATGCCGTTTATCTGCATGATACCAACGAGCGTTATCTGTTTAAAAATGCCTCCCGTGCATTGAGCCATGGTTGTGTTCGGGTGCAGGAATGGCAGAAACTGGCCTTCTTTATTGCCCGAAATGATAGTACACTGCATAATGGGACGGAGGGGATGCATTATAATACCGACTCAATTGTAAACTGGATCGCTCATAAGGAACGGCATCGCATCGAAGTGAGGGCTTCGGTACCCCTCTTTATCCGTTATTTTTCCTGCGAGGGAAAAAATGGAAAGATCCAGTTTTATTCAGATATATATGGGGAAGACAAGGTTTTACGGGATAAGTATTTTGCAAAAAAATAGCTGAATACCATGTTAGTTCAGGGTTTAAATGCTATTTCTGATCAGTGGCAGGTAGGATTTGGGTATCATCAGTTTGCAAGGATACAGGCCATTCCGGCTGTTTTTTTGCCCTTCTGACTAGCTAATCGGCCCAGCACGCCACTATAAAAGCATATATTGCAGCATTAACGGCATTTTAGCTGTCTTTGAGATAACCCATTTAGTTTGAATTATGTGGGTAAAATATTTTAAGTTTTGGAACTAAGCGAGTATTTTTGTTCCGATTTAGAAAACTAACTTTTATGAAGAAAATCTTATTATCATTCCTTGCTATTGGCTTGTTTCTAAGCTCATTTGGACAAAATGACTACAGAAAACGTCCTGCATTGGGTATCCACTTTTTTCTGGACGATTTTAAATCGGCCGCTGATATGAGAAATGGTGGTTTAGCTACTGTTTTGAAATCAAAAGAATGGCATAAAACCGGAAAGATGAATGCCGGATTGGCCTTCAGTTATATTGAAGGACTGAGTAATTATATGGACTTTGTGGGTACTTTATCCGCATCTTTTGTCAATTACCCGGTTCCCGGAAAAACGCTTGTTAATACCAATAGCCCTTTATTGGAAGGCGCAGCTACTGTAAATCTTAAACTGTTAACGGATAAATACTTTTTTGATCCGTTCATTACTGTTGGTGCCGGGGCCTCTAAATACAGAGGATACTTTGGTGCTTTTATCCCTGTAGGTGTGGGATTTCAGTTAAAGATCACGCCAACCACCTTCGTTTTACTGAATTCTCAGTATCGCGTACCCATTACTTCAAATGTGGCCTATCATTTTTATCATAGCATCGGCGTTGCTGGTGTTATTTGTAAAAAGAAAGAAATTGTTATAGTAACTCCACCACTACCGGTTAAAAATTATGACCGTGATTTTGATGGCATTCCTGATTCAACCGACAGATGCCCAGATACTCCAGGTTTAGCTTCACTAAAAGGCTGCCCCGACAGGGATGGCGATGGTATCGCTGATATCGATGATAAATGTCCTGATGTACCCGGATTGGCTCGCTATCAGGGTTGTCCAATCCCCGACAGGGATAAGGATGGCATCAACGACGAAGTGGATAAATGCCCAGATGTGTTTGGATATGCCCGCTACCAGGGTTGCCCAATTCCTGATACTGATAAAGATGGTGTAAATGATGAAGAAGATAAATGTATCAATGAACCCGGCCCCGCCTCTAATTTTGGTTGTCCGCTCATTTCTGAAACCATCATCAATAAAGTGAACCTGGCTGCCAAGAATGTATTCTTTGCCACCGGTAGTGCTAAATTGCTGGCTAAATCATTTGGTCCGCTGAAAACAGTTGCTCAGATCATGAAAGACAATCCTACATTCAAAATCAATGTAGAAGGTCATACCGACAGTGTTGGTAAACATGATATGAACATGACCTTATCAAATAACCGTGCAGCTTCTGTTGCTACCTACCTGAAAACAATCGGTGGGGTAGATGAAAGCCGTATCAGTTCTGAAGGTTATGGTCCAGATAGGCCGATCGCTCCAAACAAATTAGCCGCTGGCCGTGCTAAGAACAGGAGAGTGGAAATGCACCTCAGAAACTACTAGTACCAAAACTCAACTGATATTCAAAAGCCCTTTGCGAAAGCAAGGGGCTTTTTGTTGGGATGATATTTTAGGGTCTAAAATTCCTTGTTCCTGCTAGTTAAGGATCTCGATTCAATTTGGCTGTGGCCTAATAAATTATCTCTGAAAAGCGTAAGCGAAGGAATGGAAGCCGCTGATGCGCTCATTAACTTAGCAGTTTTTCAACTTCTAACTTTAAAGTTGGTAAATGTGATACAACAATAGTCCAGATGATGTCGTCTGAAACAGAATCATATCCATGAATAATACGATTTCTAGTATCAACAATTTTTCGAGAGTTTGAAAGTTCAAGGGAGCTATCTTTTTGAAGAATTCTGTTCATAGCCTCTCCGATAATTTCAATATTCCGCTCAACGGCTCTGCGGGTCCTGGTGTCATTTTGATAAGAAATAAATTCTTTTGGAGTATCAAGGAAGAAGCTATCAATTTCATTTATAGCATTTAAAATATCATAATACCAGGCTTTTATTTCAATGTCCATAAATAAGTTGTCTTTGCTCGTTTATATTTTGCCTGAAATAAGGATTTTTAATTGCTTTTTCTTCAAGTAGATCAATAGGGCGGTTTAAAATATTTTGCAAAGAAAATTTAAAGTCAAAATAATTGTCAGCATAAAGCGACATCTCAATTGGATCAAAATCTACGACAAAGTCAACATCACTTTCGCTGTTGAATTTGTTTGTCAAAACCGACCCGAATGCATATAACTCTTTAACCTTGTGATCAGAACAAAGCTTTCTAATATCAGTAAGATGAGAGTCTAGTAGCGTCATTTTATATATTGTTATTCAAATTTAGTAAAAAAGCCTCAAAACTAGGCCTGATTTGATAAACGAACTGCTCTCCAGCATGACGCATAAGGCCCGGGACTACGAATGTTCCAAACGTGTTGGCTGAAATGCTTACTCTAAACGCGCCGTTACTTTAAAAGCATTAATTAGGATAGGATTTTTTCTGTCGTCATTTTTTATTCCAGGCATGAGCCTGTCTATCGAATAAATGCTGTCATTTCTATTCATAATCATATATGACAACAGAGCTGAAGATGTAAACTTATTGATGAAGTATCCATTTAAAATTGGCCTTTTGTCAATGGTCAATGTGAATTGAATGCCTTCAGAAATACTAGGATCAAGACTCGATATTTTTAATGATGCCGAGGCGGCTACTTTAAATATATTTTTACTTGAATCATAATTTAATATTTCTGTGTCAAGAATAAATGCTGAATCTTGAATGTCTTTACTCGTTACGTTAAAATGACTTGCTCTGGAAAATGACAAGCCTTCTTTTTCAATTGGAGGAAGTCTTTTTTTTTGAAGATAGATCTCTATTTTTGGCTTTTGTGAAATTGCAGGCGTATAAAAGCCAAGAAAAAATATTAATGTGATTAAAAGTTTCATGATCTCTTTTATTGTAACCAAAACCCACTATGCGCTAATTACATTAGCCTTCATCACTTATATCCTGCAAGATCACAACAAACCCACGTCCTACTTAATAATCATTCGCCGGTTTTGGCTTCACCACTGGCTTCTTTGGCTTTTCCTCTGCAGGCTTCACTACTATTGCCGGGGCCTTACTGTCTTTTTTCTCGGGCTGTTTTTTTGTGGTATTGTTGCTATCGATGGGAGTCTTGGTTGGCTCCGGATCTTTTACGAGTTCATTCTTGGGGTTATTATTATCCGACATTGGATCATTCGCAAATTCATCCGCGAGTCCGTTACCGGAATCCTCTGTGGTGCTGTCGCCATCCAGAAAATATTTCGCCAGGTTTTGATCGGCATAAATAGGGTCATTATTGAATTCTGCCGGTTGGTCAAAGGCTTTGATCTTGCCATAACTTAGTTTTCTGTCGGCATACACTTTGGTCATGAAGATGCCCCACTTAGGAGCCGACATTTCCGCACCACCCGCATTGTTGGCATAGATGCGAATAAAGGGATCGTCGCATCCTACCCAGGTTCCTGCCAGCAGTTCGGGCGTATAACCAATGAACCAGCCATCGGCATTATTATTGGTAGTACCCGTTTTTCCTGCTTTCTGTACCGGTATCGAATAATTATTGAGGATGCGTGCGGTACCAAACTGTATCACACCCTGCATCAGTTTCACCATGGTATAGGCATCATTCTCATTGATCACCTGTTTGGTTACGGTATTGAATTCCTGTAAAAGATTACCACTCTTGTCTTCGATCCTGGTCATGATAAGGGGCTCCGTGTTCAGCCCTTTATTGGGGAACATGGTATAGCCCTGCAACATTTCCAGCATGGGAATTTCTGCTGCTCCTAAACCAATAGAATAATAGGGGGGAAGCTTTGCTTTTATTCCGCAGTTCTGTACAAACTCAATGGTTCTTTTTACACCGATCTGTCCGATCAACCGCCAGGCAGCAATATTCTTCGATTGCGCCAGACAATAGGCCAGGGTTCCTGCACCACCGGTGATCGTTTTTCCACCCAGGGTAAGTGAACCGCCGGGGATCACGGTTTCGGGAGTATAACCGGCTTCTTCAACAGCAAGGGTATAGATGAATGGTTTAAAAGTTGAACCCACCTGTCTTTGTGCCGTGATATGATCGAATTTGAACCATTTGTAATTGATACCGCCTACCCAGCATTTGATCTCTCCGGACTTTGGATCCATGGCTGCGAAAGATGTTTGCAAAATCTGCTTGTGGTATTTGATGGAATCAAAAGGAGTCATTATGGTATCCATTTCCTTTTTGGGATTCCAGGCAAATACTTTCATCCTTACTGGTACATAGAAAGATTTTTTGATCTCTTCTTCAGGGATCTCTTCTTCTTTCATATTCTTCCAGCGTTCGGTATATTTAAAAGCCGCTTCAATTATCGATTCATGTCCTTTCCAGATCCTTGCGCCATTGTTCTTCATGATCCAGTCTAGTTTTTTCTGGATCACCGGCATATGCTGGTCCACGGCTTCTTCTGCATACTGCTGCATCTTTGCATTGATGGTGGTATAGATCTTAAGACCATCGCGATACAGATCATAATTATCTCCGGTCTTCGGGTTCTTATGGGTGCTACACCATTGTTTCAGTTTATCGGCCAGCACACCCCTGAAATAGGGCGCAACGCCTACATTTTCGTCTATCTTCTTAAAGTTGGTGATGAGTGGCTTGGCCTTAAAGATTTCTGCCTGGGCTTCGGTAAGATAATGTTCCTTGCATACCACCATCTGGTTGATCACGGTATTCCTTCTGTCGAGTGATGCCTTCGGGTGTCCGATAGGGTTATAGACAAATCCTTTCAGCATGCCGATCAATACAGCAGCTTCTTCGGTCTTCAGGTCGATCGGTTCTTTCTGAAAATAAGTGAGCGAAGCATTCCTGATGCCGTATACATTTCCCCAGGCTGCCCTGTTCAGGTAAAGGGTAATGATCTCTTCCTTGGTAAAATTCTTTTCCAGTTTAACGGCTACGATCCATTCCTTCAATTTTTCGATACCCCGTTTAAATACATTGCCCCGGCCTTGCTTAAGGATCATTTTGGCTAACTGTTGGGTTAGTGTACTACCACCACCCTGTGTTCCCAGCGTAAAAACCACCCTGGCGAGTGCCTGTGCATCAATACCGGAATGGTCATAAAAACGTTCATCTTCTGTAGCGATAAGGGCATTGATCACATTGGGAGATATCTCATTGTATTTTACTTCACTTCTGTTCTCGGAATAATATTTTCCCATCAATACGCCGTCGCTGCTATATATTTCGCTGGCCAGATCGGCCTCGGGGTTCTGCAGTTCTTCTACGGAAGGCATTTTTCCAAACAAGCCGAAATTGGCACAAAGCAGCATCAGTACGAGCAGGCCGAAACCTCCTAAAAAAATGCGCCATAAGATTTGTACAGAACGTTTCATGTAAAGCAATATATAGGTTAGGCGTTACCGGTATAAGGTGCACAACCGGCATTCGTCACAAATGTAATCAATGGTTTTTTGCAGGAGGGTTACTGCCTGTTAAAACCTGGCCGGGAATTGAGTATTTAACAAGTTTTTGTAAGCGCTAAGATTTTTATTGAGTTTTAACTGATCCAGATTTTCTTTGGAAATGATCAGGAACGAATACTTAGCAGGGGGCAGCCATGAGACCTCATTCTTGGCATCCTTTTTAATCTTATCGTAATATTTCAGTGCCTCTGCAGCATTCGTAAATGAGGAGATGAGCAATAGGTTATGATCTGCATCCAGATTTTCTTTTGCCACGGTGAGGTGCTGGTCCCAGAATTTTTCCTGACTATACCTGCTCAATGCATTCTTGGCTTCATTCACATAAACCCCATCTACCTTTTCTAAGATCATCATCACCATTTGCGGAGCATTGGGTAATAAGGAAAAAGTTCCGTTCACCAGGGGTGCGGGTTCCTTCTTCACACTGTCTTTTACAACAGGGGTGATGGGTTTAGGCCGAACGATGATCGGTTTGTTATCGGACTGGATATTGATCTTGTTCTCAGCCGTATCCCTTGTTATTTGAAGATTGGTGAGATAGGTCTCGATCTCTTTTCTCCTTTTCAGTACATCGATCATGGTAGTGGCCTTAGCCTTTAACGGAGAGTTGGGGTAACTGGCCATAAGGGTTTTTAAACCACTGATGGCTAAACTATCATTTTGTTGTTTTACATTATATAGCGCCTCAATATACAGCAGTTGAGGTGTCCAGTAATTGACACCGTATAAAGCATCTGCTTTCTTCTTTTCTTCTACAGCCTTTTCAAAATTACCTTCAATGAAAAGATTATACACGGCTTCATATATCCGTGTGGCTTCGGGGTCTTTAACTTTAGGATTCAGTGATCCGGGGTTATTTGCCATCTGTGCTGCTCTGGATTTAGGGAATCCGGTTGTCAGCAGATTTTTATAATAATCGGCCTTGGCCAGGTTGCCCAGTTTGCTGTAGCAATAGAATAAGCCCAGGTAAACTTCTCCATCGGCCAGTTTTTCGGGGAATCTTTTCAAATACTCTTCATAGGTATTTGCAGCCAACTCATATTCTTCCAATTCATTCTGGTAAAGTTTGGCCAGTTCGAACATACTCGCAGCGAGGGTATCATTACTTTTTGCCATTGACAAAGCATTCAGCGGAATATCTTTCATCAATGCCTCGTAGCTGATCTCCACAGGGCTGTTGTTGTTTCCTTTTGTGGTAGTTTTTTCATTGGGCTTTCCCGGGGTCTTTGTGTCGGGGTTACCACCGGCTATTATCTGGGTAGTTTGCATACCGGCTGCTCTTCGCCAGTTGTCGACATTGGCGCGGTTGCCCCATTTGCTTTTGAATTCGTTGAAACCTCTTGATTTGAGTGAGCTGTTGTAAAAATACCAGTCGCCCTTGCTGTAATCAGCAAAAAGATCTGCAGCCTGTTGGTTATTATTAAAGGGGATGATATCGCCTGCACCGGACCCACTGTTGTCTTCTTTCAATCCCTGTTCTTTACGAAGTTTCCGCACTAATTTCTTAATAAAATCATCTCTTTCTGCGGCCGACATGGCAGCGATGCGTTGTAAACTATCTTCTCTTTCAATATTGGTAATGGCATCTACTATTTTCGACAGTGCCGTCTTCCTGGTTTCTATTTGTTCTTTCCTGCTGGCGAGAAGGGTAGTATCACCCATCTGTAAACTATCATAGAGTGAAGCAGCCTGACGATATCGTTTCTGTGAATAAGCGATATCAGCCAATTGTAAAAAGGCCTTATTTTTAAATGAAATATTATTGCTGTTGTATTTTACACTCTTGTTGAAAAATACAAGGGCTTCAGTGGTATCGGGCTTTTGCAAACTGAGTTGGCCGGCTGAATAATAAATGATATCGCGATACGATTCATATTTATCTTTCTTCGCCATCTTGGCCAGGTTATCAATGCTTTTTTCAAGTTCTTTCGGATTGCCTGTTCCTTTCATCATCTTGGCTTCATTCAAACTGGCATAGATATCCATCAGTGGGTCAACCGTATGTTTCGCGGCTCTTTTGTAATAGTCGGATGCTTTGGCATACTGATGATTCATTTCATACAGTTGCGCCAGCATGAATTCCCAGCGTGATTTATCCTGCTTGCTATCGGCATTGCTGAGCGCTCTTTCAAGATGTGAGGCCGTACTGTCGTACCCCGCCTGTCTATAATACCAATAGGCCGCTACTTCATCAAGATCGTTTCGCAATCGCTTCGGTAGATTAGGATCATTTTGCAGTGTATTAATCAAACTGCCAGATTCACCAAATTCTTCCTGTTCAATCAATGTACGGGCGAGCCAGATCAGGGCATCATTCCTGCTGGGAGGCAGGGTCAATATTTTTTGAAGCAGGTTTCTTTTTTCATGATTAGCGATGGATATCTTACTTCCGCTTGCTGAACTATTGGTACCCACGATCCGGTCATCGTCATCATGTTTTTTCCTGGGGAACAAATTATAGTTAATGAACTGAAAGGTCATGGCCGCCGAATCGAATATTTTCTGGTAGTAATAAGATTTACCGATCAGCAGGTAGAGGTTATCGATCCAATCATTTCGAAGATCGTGGATCAGGATACCGGCAGTACAGGTGAGCAATATCGAATCAAGGTCTTTTTTCTGGCTGGCGGTATTTTCCAGGTCGTAGGGATAAAATGACAATAATTTCGTGTAGTCATCCTTGTGAGAGATCTTTGCCCGCTCTACTATATTATTGACCTTATTATTGGCATTGAAATAATAGTTGTAATGGGTAACCGTATTTTGAAGTAAATGCCTGGGGGTAGTAAATTTCTTATCGGCTGTACGTTCAGAACCAAGGGTACGGTTCTCGAATTTCTGGGGTTTTTTCTCCTTGCCAAAGGGATCCAGGGTCCAGGTAGGTTGTGCAAAAGACAGTTTGGGAACTGCGAAAAACACAAACAAAAAAATGGCACTTACGATAGGTCTCTTCAGCATGAATCAAAAGGTTATTAACTAAAGATAAATATCGGTTTTTTTTGGTAAATATTGTGAATCCGGAGGCTAATTCACCTAGTTTAATGAATATTTATGAACTTGTTAAGGGCTTGGTTAACCAATGGGCTTTGGGCTTCGAAAAACAATCCTGTATTTGAACGAATTCAATTGCTTTTTCGTCTGCATTTCTTAATTTTAATGCCTAAGCAGCAATTATGGCAAAACTGGATGCCAACAGTACATTCAAAAGATTGAGGAATCGTTATCGCCTGGTGGTGATGAATGAGGATACTTATGAGGAAGTGGTAAAGTTTAAATTGAGCAGATTGAGTGTATATATTGCCATGAGTACATTGTTTGTGGTATTGGTTGGCTTAACGATTGCGCTGATCGTATTCACCCCGCTGAAATATTATTTGCCGGGTGTGGGATATGGAAATGCCAAACAGATCAGGGAATATAAGATGCTAAAGATCCGTACTGATTCGATGGAAGATGCCATGAAGTATAAGCAGCATTATTATGATGATCTGAAAAAATTATTACAAGGAAATTTGCCTAAAGCGGATACCACGGTATTGGTATTGCCTAAGGTTGAAAATGTTCAGGATTGAGTTTTATACTATAAATCTACAAGTATGTTCACTACCAAATCAAAAGGCTCTTTTGAAGAAAATAGCACGGGAGCCAATACGATCATCGGTGCAGGCACCATTATCGTGGGAGATATTGAAAGCAATGGAGATATCCGCATTGATGGCCATTTGAAAGGGAATCTCCTGGCAAAATTTAAAGTACTGGTAGGGCCCGAGGGTTTTATCGAAGGGGATATCGATGGCCAGCAGGCTGATATACTCGGAAAAGTTTCGGGTAAGATCAAAGTAAAGGACCTGCTGCTGTTGCGCGGCAATGCAAATGTGCATGGCGATATCTATGCGGGCAAACTGCAGATCGAACCTACAGTTAGTTTTAACGGGCAGTGCCATATGGGTGCCAATGTAGTTGACATCAACAATGAGATTATCAGCGCCGTTAACCAATAAAATTTGATGTTCATGAATGCTTCGCTGAGGCTGTTGCTTCCTTTATTCATTACCGCTATGATTTCTGCACTCATCCTGTTTGGGTGCGCGGTGATATGGAGTGGATCGGCTGTGGATTTCAGGGTATTGCATGGTGCCAATATCCTTTTCTTTTTACTGAGTGCAGTAGCCTTCCAGCTTCAATACGGGGCGATGTTGAACAGCAATCCGCAGGTATTCATCAGGCGGGTGATGTTGTCCATTATGCTGAAAATGCTGGTAGCCGTGGTGGCAGTGATCGCCTATGTGCTGATCAGCGGCAAATCATTTAACAAGCCTGCCGTATTCATTTCCATGCTGGTATACATGCTTTATCTGGTGGTGGAAGTGTGGCTGCTGATGAAGCAGAATAAAACGAAACATGCCTAAGCAACAAGCTCCTCTTTTACAATTACAAACTTTTTTACCCGAAGGTAGTTTTGAAGAAGTGTTGTATTATTTACAGCACTATAAGGTACATCTAACGATCAGCCGTAAACGCCAATCGGTGTTGGGCGATTACCGTCATGCGCATGTGGATAAATCGCACCGCATCAGTGTGAATGGGAACCTGAATCCATATGCTTTTTTGATCACCCTGTTGCATGAACTGGCCCATTTGTTCACCTACGAACAGTTTGGCCATCGGGTAGCGCCGCATGGCAAAGAATGGAAACATGAGTTTGGGAAGATATTGGCTAAGTTCCTTTTAAAAAAAGTATTTCCTCCCGATATTGAAAAGGCCCTGCTGAGTACTTTGCAAAATCCTGCGGCAAGCAGTTGTGGCGATGAAAAATTATTAAGGGTATTACATGGGTACGACAAAAAAGAAGCAGGCATTCATCTTGTTGAACAGATTCCCGAGGGCCATCATTTTTCCATAAAGGGCGGGCGTGTTTTTAAAAAAGGAGAAAGGGTGAGAACGCGGTTCAAATGTTTGGAGATCGCCACCGGAAAACTTTATTTGTTCAGTGCCGTGTATGAAGTGAAATTGGTAGAAGCAATATCATAAGTCAAGCGCCATCCAGATCTGGCATCCATGATGTCCGCTGTTACCTAATGGTTGAGATAAATATTTGAAACCGTATTTCTCATACATCGGGATGGCCACGGTTAATTCGGGCATGGTTTCTAGGTAAAGACGAGTATAGCCTAAATCTTTCGCTGCGGCTAAAGATCTTTTCAATAACGCGGCTCCAATTCCTTTTCCTCTGGCAGCATGAGAAAGGTAGAATTTAACCAGTTCGCCCGTTCCTGCGGGTAATCCTTTGGTAGGGAAGATGCCACAGCCACCCACTATTGTATCATTTAGTTCGGCGACAAAATAAACGCTTCCAATAGTGTTGGTGAACAATTCGTATAAATGCCATAAGGCCTCGTCGTAATACACCGTACCCGGATGATTGGCTTTAAATTCTACCAGGGTTTCTCTGATGATGATCGCCAGCGATTCATTATCGGCAGCGCTAATAGGGCGAAGGGTCACATCTTCCATAATTGATTCAGTAAAATTTCAAAAGTTAATTCAATGAGTAGCTTTGTTGAACCTTGTAAAAAACAAACTGCCCCGTTCAATTGTTGAACAGGGCAGCAATGTATATAAAATTATCTTAGAAATTAATAGGCACACCACCCATTCTGGTTCCACCTGCATTGTACACAGAAAGGTTTCCGTCTCTGTTGTCCTGAGCACCTAAATAACATACCCTTGTTCCGGTACGATTGTAAATACTGAATCGTCCGCCGGCTGAAGGAGTAGATAATACAACGGTCTCGTCTCCGTCCTTTGATAAAGAGATATAGCCTCCGCCATCAGATGATTTGGTAAGCCAAACCATTTTTTTAGCAGCATTATCATTCAACTGGATATATCCTGCATTGCTGGTAGTAACACCTGCTTCCATTACTTCGTTCACATCAGAATTGTATAAGGCCATATAACCACCACCTTCTGTAGTTCTGGTAACTTTAAAATTCAGATTGCCATTAGCATCAAAAGTGTTGATCGCTCCGGCGCCACCATCAGAAGTGAATAAGCGCACCAGTTTCTTACCTGATGTGGAATAGGTAGCTACCTGGCCATTGCCTCTTTCCTTGTTCAGCAATAACAATACATTTCCTCCATCGTCTACCACTTCAAAGGCTTTTGCTTTTATCAGATCCGGTACATCGGCTTTTTTTCCGGATGACATCATGGCTACAGCGATCAATACTATGATGGATGTACCAAAGAACAGGCGGTAATACTTCAGGCTTTTTTCTAAACGGGCGAGTCTGGCTTCAATTGGGTTCATACGTTAAGGTTTAATTAGTTTAAGAAAGATTAAAAATCAAGCATAAAATAACATTATTTTTTAATAAATACAATATTGAGTATATTATTTATTATTCAACAATGAATAAATGGCCGTATCCATGAATTTTCCATGAAAAAAATAATTCTCTTTAAAATAAGCTTCTCGTACAAAACCTGCTTTTTCCAGTAAGGTGGATGAACCCTTGTTACCGGGATTGATATGCGCTTCAATGCTGTGCAATTGAATGGTATTGAATCCATAGTCGATCACGGCTTCCAGTGCCTCGCTCATGATCCGCTGGTTCCAGTATCTAGGATGAAGCATATAGCCAACTTCGGCCCGGTAATGTTGTTTGATGAATCTTCCATAGGCGATGGTGCCAATTAATACAGTTGTATCTTCTTTCAGGCTAATGGCCCAGGGGAGCGACTCTTCTGCTGCCAAAGCATCATCTACCATTTTTACCCATGCCAGCGCATCTTCAATGGTTTTTGCTTTTTCTTTGTCGATATACCGCATTACTGCATCGCTGGCGCGGAGTTCCAGTATCTCTGTTGCATCGGCTGCGGTGATGCGGCGCAACTGTAAACGCGCGGTGGAGATCTCAGGAAAGGGCGTGAATTTTGTTTCCAGCATATGAAAAATAATAAGGGAATTTAAGCATTATTTTTTTCTCCGGCAGTGAGGATCAAATTCCTTTCAAGGATTTTCGTTGCTGCAGATATTTTTCAAATGCAGCAAGAGAAAAACTGCTCAAGTTCTGTTCCTTGGTTACCATGGCTTTTCTGGCAGCCAATACCCCATAATAAGTGTCATGGAAACCTGATAGCTGATGTGCATCGGGGTCAATAGAGATCAGTACCTGCTTTTCCAGGGCATAATCAATTTGTCGCCAGTCGATATCGAGCCGACTGGGATGTGCATTCAGCTCAATGGCAACCTGGTTGGCGGCACAGGCATCAATGATTTTTTTATGATCAACCGGATAACCCTTTCTGCTCAATAACAACCTGCCGGTCATATGGCCCAATATAGTGGTATAAGGATTTTCAATGGCCCGTATCAGCCTTGGCATGGCTTTTTCAAGGGGCATGTTCAGGTTGCTATGAACAGATGCGATCACCAGGTCGAAGCTGGCCAATACATCATTGCTATAATCAAGACTTCCGTCATTTAATATATCGGATTCGATGCTTTTAAAGATCCTGAATTCGCCCAATGTGGCATTCAGTTCATTAATATACTGGTGCTGAGCCAATATTTTTTCTTCAGAAAGGCCCTGCGCATAAAAAGCAGATTTACTATGGTCGCTGATCACCAGGTATTCAAATCCTTTTTCCTTGGCCTCTTTGGCCATTTCTTCAAGGGTATTGCTTCCATCGCTCCAGTTACTATGACTATGGATGATGCCCCGTATATCTGTTGGCTCGATCAGTACCGGCAAAGGCCCTTTTTTCGCCAGGTCTATTGTACTCGCAGATTCTCTCAGGCAAACTGGGATAAAGGAAATATTCGCCTCCCGGAAAATGGCCGAATCATCTGCATGTAGGGTTTGGGGATAGACGATTCCGGGGAACTGCTCCACAAATGCCTCATAAAAAGCAGGGGAGGCCGAATGCTGAAATAGACTTTGGCCAGGATCATCGGTACCGGTATACAGCCTAAGTTTAAGTCCGTTATGCAGTTGATACAAGATACTATCGGGTTTTTCTTCCAGTAATTGGGGCGGATTGGCCGTTTCAAAAGCAGGTTTGATATCAGCAGGCATACGGTTGATCAGGTATTCCAGTTCTTCAATGATCTCTAACTGGCGAATAAAGCTGCCGGTAAGGAATACATTTTCTTCCCCGAATAATTTCTGGAGATAGGCAGTCACTTGCGGCTCTACGGCTTCTACCTGTGGGTATAAAAATATTCCCTGATTGGTTTTATAGAACTCGATGCCCTCAATGATCAGTTGCTGTGTCTTTTCTCCGAATCCTTTAAATCGTTTCAGTCTGTTTTCCTCGCAGGCATACAACAATTCACCAATGGATTCGATCTCCATCTCTTTCCAGATGGTAGAGATTTTCTTAGGACCGATGCCTTTGATCTGCATCATCTCAATGATACCCGGAGGTGTTTTCATCAGGATATCATCCAATGCAGATAATTTTCCGGTGTCTAATATCTCAATAATTTTTTTTCCTGTTGATTCACCAATGCCGGGAAGTGTTGAAATTTTTTCCCTGGCCATATCCTTTAAAGGGAGTGTAATCTTTTCAATATGATATGCAGCAATTGCATAAGATTTTGCCTTAAAACTGTTTTCTTGGTGTATATCCATTATTTTTCCCAGGAGGGAAAAAAAATCGGCAATTTGGTAATTATCCATGGTTCAAATGTAATAATTGCTGTTTTAGCGGCGAAAGGCAAATTTGCCAAAAATGAGAAAATATCAGTTTTAGGAGCAACAAATTTAAACCCTCATGCTGAAAAAAAAATTAAAAATGACATCAAGCTCAATCTCAAAAAAATAAAAAGCAACGTTGATCCCAAAAATCAATAAATGCTAATGATGAAGTTGTTGAAATTTTTTCTGATGGGTGTTGGGGTAGCTATGTTTTTTGCCTGTCGGCTAAAACCCGCTATGGGAGGGGGTTGTAAATAAAAAGTCCTGGTAATGTACCAGGACTTTTAAAGTATTTTGCTTTTTCAAAAAGCTAAGACTACTTCTTTTTAGCAGCTTTCTTCTTAGGAGCAGCTTTCTTTTTAGGAGCAGCTTTTTTTGCAGCTTTCTTAGGAGCAGCTTTTTTTGGAGCAGCTTTTTTTGCAGCTTTTTTCTTTGTTGCCATTGTCTTAAAATTTAATTGGTTAGTAAATAATACTTAAAAGTAAAAATATTTTTTAAACTACCAAAAAAAATTATTAAAAAAATCAGGCTGTGGCTTCTACCGCGCTAACAGAAACGATGGTTTTATCATTCTTAGTTTTTTTGAATTCAACCAATCCGTCGGTCAATGCGAAGATGGTGAAGTCACGACCAAGACCTACATTTTTACCTGGATGGTAAACTGTACCGCGTTGGCGAATGATGATATTTCCAGCAATTGCCGGTTGGCCACCAAAAATTTTAACACCCAATCTTTTACTTTGTGAATCACGGCCGTTTTTTACGGAACCTTCACCTTTCTTATGTGCCATTGTTTATTTGTTTATGCGTTGTTCTTTAATTTGTTTTATCTCTTAAAGTAGTTAAGCGTTGCTTCAAGGATGATTAACTCAGTGATGGATCAACCATTTTTCCGGGAACGCTTTAACAATTTAAGCGATCGCAGTTACTTTGATCTGTGTATACTGCGTACGATGTCCGTGCTTTTTACGGAAACCTTTCCTTCTTTTCATTTTAAAAGCGATCACCTTGTCCCCTTTGATGAGGTCATTGATGATTTCTGCTTTTACCACCGCTTTTACGGCTTCACCCATCGCAACGGTACCGTTGCTGTCGGTCATCAATACATCGGCAAATTCTACTGAATCGCCTGATTTGCCCTCAATATGGGGAATGTATAAGCTATCGCCTGCTTTTACTTTAAATTGCTGGCCTGCTATTTTTACTACTGCTAACATAAATATCCTGAATTTAATCCCGATTTTTCGGGAGGCAAAGGTAAGGATTTCCTGTTAAAAATAAGCAGGGGGGCTTAAAAAATTAATCCGGCCCGGTTTTTTGCCATTTTAGCTTAGCCGGCGCCTGATTTCCATTAGTTTATAAACTGGTATACAACCAGTTGGAAACTATTTATCTTCGCTGAAATGAATCGGTATTTATTAAATATACTTCGGGGGCTATTCACGGCATATGCTTTTATCCTGTTTGTGGCATTCCTGATCCTGATTTTTCCGCTGGTGATAGTAGCCTCATTTTTCGGAAAGGAAAAGGGGGGCAATTTCATCTATTTGCTTTGCCGGGTTTGGTCTGATTTCATTTTTGTGGTACTGGGAATGGTTCACCATAATATTAAAGAGGGTGATTGGGATCCGAAGCAGCAATATGTATTTGTATTTAACCATATATCCTACCTGGATATTCCAGTGATATTTAAAACCATTCGCCAGCAGCATTTCAGGGTACTGGGCAAGGCTGAAATGGCTAAGATCCCGATCTTTGGCTATTTATACCGATCTGCTGTGGTATTGGTCAACCGAAGTGATGCAGCTCATCGTGCTAAAAGTGTGATGCAATTGAAATCGGTTTTAAAAAAGGGGATCTCGATCGTACTTAGCCCGGAAGGAACTTTTAATATGGGACATGAGCCCCTCAAGCATTTTTATGATGGAGCTTTTAAGATAGCCATAGAAACCCAAACACCGATCAAGCCAATACTTTTCCTGGATACCTACGACAGGATGCATTACCGCAGTGTTTTTTATCTCAGTCCGGGCCGTTCCAGGTCCGTTATTCTGGAAACCATTCCTGTTGCCGGGCTCAGCATGGATGATGTTGACTTCCTCAAAGACCTGGTGTACAAAAAAATGGAAGAAGGGTTAATAAAATATAAGGCCAGTTGGATCCGGTAAAAAATGACCGTTAATTCACCTGAAACCTATTTAACTTTATCCACCCCATGAGTAAGGAGCAAGAAATATCATTCACCCAAGATAAGCCCGCATGCTGGGCCAATATTATCTTGCCGCTTGCCCTGCCTACCACCTATACGTATTCGGTACCCATTCATTTAAAAGAAAAGGCTCAGCCCGGTTGCCGTGTAGAGGTTGTATTTGGTAAACAAAAAAAATATGCCGGTATCATTAAACTGCTGACCGATCAGGAACCAGCTTATCCTACCCGTAATATTTTGAATGTGCTCGACGACGAGCCCATCCTGTTCCATCAGCAATTACAATTGTGGCAGTGGATGAGCGAATATTATATGTGCAGCGAAGGAGAAGTGATGGCTGCTGCACTGCCTGCACATTTTAAACTCAGCAGTGAAACCATCCTGATCTATAATGATGCCACCGACGGAGATTTTACTGCTTTAAGTAATGATGAGTTCCTGGTGGCCGAAGCGCTTGAAATAAAAAAAGAACTGCGCTTATCTGAAGTTCAGCAATTGCTGGATAGCTCGCGCGTTTATCCGCTCATTAAAAAACTGATCGATAAAAAAATATGTTTCGTTTGGGAGGCCATGGGTGAGCGGTATAAAGTGAAAAAAGAAAATTTCGTGTTGTTGCATCCGGATTATGAGGCCGAAGAAAAACTGTCGGACCTGCTCAATAACTGGAGCCGTGCACCCAAGCAGATGGAATTATTACTGGCCTACCTGCATATTCAAAAAACGGAATCGGAAGTGACTCAATCGGCACTGTTAAAAAAATCAGGTGCATCTGCAGCGCAGTTGAAGGGGCTTACCGATAAAAATATTTTACGCATCGAATCAAGGGCGGTTGACCGGATCAAGTACCTGCCCGGTAATGTTGATATCGATTTTACTTTCAGCGATGCCCAGCAAATATGTTCCGATGAGATCGCCCAAAAATTTGAGACCAAGGCCGTATGCCTTTTGCATGGAGTTACCGGTAGTGGTAAAACACAGGTATATGTGAAGCTGATCGAAAAATATTTTACACAGGGCAAACAAGTTTTATACCTGCTGCCCGAGATCGCATTGACGGCACAGATCATTCGTCGACTGCAAAAACATTTTGGCGGAAACTTTGCAGTGTACCACTCGAAATTTAACGACAACGAACGGATCGAATTGTGGAATAAGATCAGAACGGGCGAAGTGAAGATGGTACTAGGTGCAAGGAGTGCCCTGTTGCTGCCCTTTAAAGACCTCGGACTCATTATCGTGGATGAAGAGCATGATGCATCGTACAAACAGCAGGATCCGGCTCCCAGGTACCATGCAAGGGATGCGGCGGTGTATTATGCTTCCCTGTTCAATGCTAAAGTATTGCTGGGAAGTGCAACACCTTCCATGGAAAGTTATTACAATGCGCTGCAACAGAAATATGCTCTGGTAGAATTAAATGAACGATACGGTGGCATTCATTTGCCCTTGATCGAGATCATCGACACGAGGCAGGTTTCACAAAAAGGCAAAGTGATGATCAGTCCGCAGTTGAAAGAAGCCATGCAAACGGCACTTGACAACGACCGTCAGGTGATCCTGTTTCAAAACAGGCGAGGCTACCATCCATACCTGATCTGTGGTGCCTGCGGATTTATTCCGCAATGTACCCATTGTGATGTGAGTTTAACCTTGCATAAATACAGCAACAAACTGCATTGCCATTATTGTGGCAGTACTTATCCCAAACTGATCACCTGTGCAGCATGCGGCAGCAACAACTGGCTGGAAAAGAATTTTGGTACCGAAAAAATTGAAGAACAACTGGAAGAAGATTTTCCAAAACATAGGATCGCGAGGATGGATGTGGATGCTGTTCGGGGTAAAACTGCGCATGATCAACTGATCCGACTTTTTGAAGAACACCAACTTGATATATTGGTGGGTACACAAATGGTAGTGAAAGGACTTGATTTTGATAAGGTGAGTCTGGTTGGTATCCTCGATGCAGATGGGTTGCTATGCTTTGCCGACTTCCGTGTAAATGAACGTGCCTTTCAATTAATGGAACAAGTGAGTGGAAGGGCTGGCAGAAAACATGAGCAGGGAAAAGTGATGATCCAGGCTACCAACACAAAACATCCGGTATTGGCCATGGTGCAGCAGCACGACTTCAAACAATTTTACGCTTATGAAATAGAGAGCCGCAAACAATTCTTCTACCCGCCTTTTAGCAGAATAGTGTTGCTGACATTAAAACATAAAGATAAATCCGTGGTAGAGTCAGCGGCCGATAAACTGGCTGCGTTGTTGCGTCAGGATCTGGGCGATTATATTGTAGGACCGGCAGCCCCCATGGTTAGCCGTATCCGTAACCAGTACCTGATGGAAATACTAATCAAGTTACCCAAGGAGCCGGGCATGAGTTTACGATATAAACAAGCGATACGAAACCATATCAACCTGATGAATAATGAAAAGCAGTTTAAATCGGTAACGGTGGTAGCGGATGTTGATAAGAATTGATTACTTGAAAAATTAGATGATGGAGCTGATCATACAAGAAAATATTTCACTGAAACCATTTCACAGTTTTGCGATGGAGGTGAATGCGCGGTATTTTACGAGATTAAGTTCAATGGATCAACTGCCCGAAATTTTTGGGTGGAAAAAAAGTTCCTCCTTGGTGCTGGGTGGTGGAAGTAATTTGTTGTTCACAAAAAATTATGACGGACTGATCATCAAGAATGAAATGAAAGGCATTCATCTGATCCGTGAAGATGATCATCATGTATATGTGCGTGCAGGGGCAGGAGAGGGCTGGCATAGTTTCGTATTGCATTGTATCAATAACGGATGGGCCGGAATGGAGAACCTGTCGTTGATCCCCGGAACGGTGGGTGCAGCGCCCATTCAAAATATTGGGGCCTATGGAGTGGAGCTGAAAGATATTTTTTTCGGACTGGAGGCCTATCATATTAAGGAGGAGAAATTACATCAGTTTTCATTGAACGATTGTGCATTCGGGTACCGCGACAGCATCTTTAAAAGATCATTGAAGGGTGAGATGGTGATCACGCAGGTGATATTCCGTTTGAATAAAATTCCTGAATATAAGATCACCTATGGCGCCATTGAACAGGAACTGGAAAAGATGAACATAAAAGAACTTTCGATACAGGCTATTTCGCAGGCTGTTTGCCGGATACGCAGTTCAAAATTACCCGACCCTGCGCTGATGGGAAATGCCGGAAGTTTTTTTAAAAACCCTGCTGTTCCGGAAAATAAATACAGTGAATTAAAAGAAATATTTCCGGGGTTGGTGGGGTATCATCAAATGGATGGCAGTTATAAATTAGCGGCTGGATGGCTGATTGAATACTGCGGATGGAAAGGGTATCGCCGTGATGATGCAGGATGTCATGCTTTGCAATCTCTGGTGCTGGTCAACTACGGACATGCCACCGGAGCAGAGATATTCAAGCTAAGTGAAGACATTCAGCGATCAGTGTTTGAAAAATTTGAAGTGAGGCTTGAAACAGAGGTTAATATTATTTGAGTATTTTTTTAGAGCTATCATCATTTACAAACGAGATGTCATCCTGTCCCGATAGCTATCGGGATGTCGAAGGAGATTTTGGAACCGCGATTTAAATTATAAGATTTTCGTTCTGCTTCGACACTCTTCGACAAGCTCAGAGTGACATCAACATAAAATATAGTAACGTGTAATAACAACGTATAGAAACATCACACCAACTCCCAACGGAATGTCATCCTGAGCATGTCGAAGGATGATTCGGGGATGAAATTAATTTAACGTATCTCTTCGAAAGTTCTTCGACAAGCTCAGAGTGACATCAACATAAATATAGTAACGTGCAATTGCAACGTGTAGAATCATCACACCAACTCCCAACGGAATGTCATCCTGAGCATGTCGAAGGATGATTCGGGGATGAAATTAATTTAACGTATCTCTTCGAAAGTTCTTCGACAAGCTCAGAGTGACATCAACATAAAATATAGTAACGTGCAATTGCAACGTGTAGAATCATCACACCAACTCCCAACGGAATGTCATCCTGTCCCGATAGCTATCGGGATGTCGAAGGATGATTCTGGGATGAAATTAATTATCGTATCTCTTCGAAAGTACTTCGACAAGCTCAGAGTGACATCAGCATCCAATAAAATAACGGTATTAAAAAAGATCCCCTGAAAATTTCAGGGGATCTTTTTATTAAAATTGCTTATTGTTTTTTTGTTGGCGAATCAACCGGTTTGGGTGCTGTTGGTGCAGGGCCGGTGATCTGCTTAGGTGTTTCCTGGATCTGCGGTTTCGGATTCTTGAACTGCATTTCAAAATATTGCAATTGCATCAGCAATTGTTCAATCTGATTTTTATCTCCGCCTTTTCTTCCGCGCTGGTCCATATAATCAAATACCGATGCTTTATTTTCATCCAGCGAGGCGTAATAGTTCAATTGCTGTTCCATATCTTTCTTCACGCTCTTGGTGATCCTGTTTGCCAGGTTGCTGTCACCCGCCAGATAACAAGCCTGCAGCATGGTCATAGAAATGATATCATGTTCCTGTCCGCGAGAAACCATTCCATAAGGGAAATTCTCTTGCAGCATCATCTTATCACATTTCTCCAGCATTTTTTTGGCTTCTTCTTTTTTATTGTTCTGTGCCAGGTTCATGGCCGCCAGTGCATAGGATCTGCGGATGGTATTCAGGTGCCTGCGGTTCTCTTCATCGTAGTACACGCCGGGTTTGTCGCAATTACCAAACACGAATTTATTCATCATCTTATCATAGATCCAGTCTTGGTTCACATCTGAGTTCTTCACTGGAACAAGCCTGTAGGTCAATCCATCCTGCCGGATATAATCCTGGAATCCTAATTGTGGATCAGGCGAGGTAAAGTAGATCGGTCTTTTCCATTTATTGGCAGCAATGATATTCAAAATGGCCGCATCATTTTTAAAGAGATAGGCTTTCGGAATTTCAAACTGCAGAGCAGAAACCACGCTATCATTAGCGTTTACGGTTCCATTCTTTTTTACGAATTCAATATCTACCGGCACTGAAACTTTTTTGGTGGGGTAGGTATTACTCACATCACCACCTTCACCAACCATGGCACCTTTTCCCGGATCATCGCTTCCTGCATAATCTTTCATCATGGTATACAGATCCATGTATTGGGTCTTATCAAAACCACTATTTGGATTATACCGAATGAAATCTCTGCTGGCCCCTTCAATTTGCTTTGGGGTCCATATTGGATCTATGGGATCACTTTGATTTACTTTATACCTGAGCTGGTTGATGTACCAGTCGGTACCCAGCAAACTTGAATTGATCACCCTGATATCCCTTCTGATGCCTTCCACTTCCTGCGCATACCAAAGCGGGTAAGTATCATTATCACCAAAGGAGATCACGATGGCATTGGGGGCACAGCTTTCCAGATAATCAATGGCGAGGTCGCGGGCCAGTGTTTTATTGCTTCTGTCGTGATCGTCCCATTCCTGACTGGCCATTAATACTGGTACAGCCAGTAAGCATAATCCTCCGGCAGCCAAATTCAATACCATCCTGTTCTTGATAAAGGATGCAAATAATTCTTTTACGTATAGCACACCAATTCCGATCCAGAAGGCAAAGGCATAGAACGAACCCACATAGGCATAGTCACGTTCCCTGGGCTGGTTACCCGCTTGGTTCAGATAAAACACGATGGCGAATCCGGTAAAGAAAAATAAGAGTCCTACCACCAACGCATCCTTTCTGTCTTTTATAACATGGTAAATAAGTCCGAGGATACCCAGTATCAGCGGAAGTGCATAAAGTTTATTATTGGCTTTATTGTTTTTCAGGCTATCGGGCATATTGTCCTGATTACCGAGGCGTGCATTATCCCAGAAAGGGATACCGGTTTTCCAGTTGCCATCTCTCACGTTGGCCATAGAGATACCTTGTATATCATTTTGTTTGCCCGCAAAATTCCACATGAAATACCGTAGGTACATCCAACCTGTTTGATAGGCTAGCGCAAATTTTATATTTTCTGCCATGGTAGGCTTAGCAGGGTCGCCATTATCTCTGATAAAATTTCCTTGGTTGTCTTTTACAAGACCCATCCATCCGGCATAATAATCCGCATGTCCCTGGTCATTGCTCTGGTCCCACATGCGGGGCAAGAAATGCATATCATCGGGTGAATACACATATTCTACCTGCTTGCCATTCTTCTCATATTTGTCATTACTTTTTACATAGGTTTCTGTGATCTTGGTATCTAGCGGTTGTGCGGTAAAATCCTGTCCGTATAAAATAGGCCAGTCGCCATATTGTTCGCGGGCCAGGTAGCCTACCAGGTTTACGGGGTTGTCTACATTAAACATATCTACTGCTGGGTCGGCATTAGAGCGAACCAGGGTGGTAAAATATGTGGAGTAACCCATAAGCATAAACGTAAATGACCAGAGTCCGAGTTTAAGAAAGTTCCAGTTCCTTTTTGCTGCGATGCGTAAACCTACATAAATGAGTATTCCAATCAGCACGAAGAAGGAAGCAAAGCCTGAGAAGAAAGGCAGGCCCAGACTGTTCACGAAATAGATATCGAAATTACCAGCGCCCTTGATGGTCCAAACGATCACGGCTTTTTGTACAATGCCGGTGATGGCACAACCCATGATGAATGCAAAGAAAGTGCCCCAGGCAGTGGGTTTGTATCGCTTAAAATAATACAACATCACGATGGCCGGGATGGTAAGCAGGTTCAGTAAGTGAACACCAATAGATAATCCCATCAGATAAAAGATCAGGATGATCCACCGGTCGGCCCGGGTAAAATGACCTTTAATTCCTTGGGCTTCTTCTGCATCAACATTTTGTTCCCATTTAACCATTCCCCAGAATACGATGGCGGTAAAGAATGATGATAAAGCATATACCTCACCTTCAACAGCACTATACCAGAATGAATCGGAGAAGCAATAGGCAAGCGCGCCAACAATACCTGCCGCCATGATGCCTATGATTTTATCGTTGTTCAGTTCGGTACCGTCTTTCTGTACAATTTTTTTGGCAAAATGGGTGATGCTCCAGAATAGGAATAAGATGGTGAATCCACTGGCCAGCGCACTCATCAGGTTAACGCCGGTGGCAGCATGGTGTGCATCAAATGGGGCCATGAATAAGCGGCCGAGCAACACGAACAGTGGGGCTCCGGGTGGGTGAGGAATCTGCAGTTTATAGGCACTGGAGGCAAACTCGCCACAATCCCAGAAGCTTCCGGTGGCTTCCATGGTCATAATGTATACGGTACATGCAATGATCAGGATGGCCCAGCCGGTGATGTTGTTGATGCGTTTATAGCTCATAATATTATATAGTTATGGGTTGGCAAATATATATCAGTTTGGGGTTTGTCGTTTACCGTATACCGTTTTTTATACTTTTTTTTTGATTCGGGATATTCAACATTTGGAATGTTTTTGTGCTTTGTACCACATTGCCCGGTAATGTTTTGGCAGAAAATCATTTTTAGGTGCTGCCCTGCTTTATCTTTGGTTACATGAAAAAAGCCTTTATTCAGCTCCATATTGCCGTTTTTCTTGCTGGGTTCACTGCTATTTTAGGCAAATGGATTACACTAAATGAGGGGTTGCTGGTTTGGTATCGGTTGTTGATTACGGTGTTGACCCTGGGGATAATGATGGGATTCAAGGGACAGTTGAAGTTGATTCCACTCAAGGATATTATGAAGATCTTTGGTGTAGGGGCCATCGTGGCCTTTCATTGGGTATGTTTTTACGGCAGCATCAAATATTCAAATGTATCTGTGGCCCTGGTTTGTTTTAGCGCCACCGGTTTTTTTACTTCTTTTTTTGAACCCCTGATCCTGAAACGGCGTTTATCCCTTGCCGAAGTGTTACTCGGACTGCTGGCTATTACGGGGATCTATATCATCTTTGATTTTCATCCGCAGTATAAAATAGGAATCATTTTTGGCATCATCTCTGCAATGGGAAGTTCCATATTTCCCATCTTCAATAAAGGTTTGCTGAAAACCCATAGCCCTAAGATCCTCACCTTATATGAATTAGGAGGGGGGCTGCTGGTGCTGACCGTGCTGACCCCTTTTTATATCATGAAGTTTCCGGCGACTTATTTTTTACCTACGGGCATCGACTGGATCTGTTTATTGGTAATGGCCTGGTTATGCACCGTACTGAGTTTCGACCTGCAGTTGCAGGCGCTTAAAAAAATATCGGCCTTCACGACTACCCTAACGTATAATCTGGAACCCATCTACGGGATCATTCTGGCCTTCATTATATTTAAGGAAAATGAACAACTGAACAAACAGTTTTACATCGGGGTACTGCTGATCATTACTGCGATTGTATTGCAGATGGTTAGGGTGAGGAAGGGGTGGGGTGGGGCGCATTAGTTGGCAGTTGGCTAAATCAGTTGGCAGTTGGCAGTTGGCAGTTGGCAGTTTGCAGTTTGCAGTTTGCAGTTTGCAGTTTGCAGTTAATTCAAGATGTGAATCAATCAAGGTAACGAAATCCCCTAAACAACTAAACACCTAAACACCTAAACAACTAAACACCTAAACCCTAAACTCTAAACTCTAAACTCTCATCCCTACCCAATAAAATCAATCTCCGTATCCAGCTTCGCGAAAGCCCTGAACATGGCGGCTACACCACAATAGGTTTCTTGCGAAAGGGAAACGGCCTTCACCATTTTGGGTTTATCTTCTTCAGCCACTTTTATCTTGTAATTGATCTTTACAAAATTGTAAATCTTTGGGTGGTCCTTGGTTAACACGGCATGCACATCAATGCTAAAGTCGCTGAAGGGCACTTTCATTTTATTGAGGATGCTCACTACGTCAATACCGGTACAACCAGCCAAGGAGGCCAGCATGAGGCGTTTTGGACTGGGGCCACTGTCGGCACCACCATCATCATGACCGGTATCGGTACGCAGGGCGTGCCCGGTGATATCGGTAGTAAATGCATTTCCTTCGTTATATTTTGTGTGGGTCCAATGGGTGGTCATAATGATTTTTTTTAAAAATTTGCGTGGCAAAGATACCGGTAATCAATTAAGCATCAAAGAACAAAATACAGATTGGTTATAATGGCTTCAGGTAGAAGATAAGGGTGGCATAGCCGCTATTCTCCACCTGTTCTATCCGGATGGTATGTTTACCGCCCAGGTTTACAATGGCACTATGGTAGGCATCTTCATCATTTTTATAGAGACTTGCATCTCCGAAATCGATCACCGCTTTGCCATCGATATAAACTTTTACCAGGTCATCGGCCGTTACTCCGATCAGGTATTTCCCTTTTTCCAGTTCGACAGTACCGGTGGCTACTGTGGCAAATGAATCGGCCGGTAAATGTTTTCCGATCTCTCCCCACCAGGTATAATCAATTTTATGGGTCTGTTCTGTTTTGATGGGTGGGTTATTGAAAACGGATCTGAATTGTTCATAATCCTTATTGGGGTTATGCAAACTATCCCAGCTATACCATTTCACCTCCCAGTTGATGATGGGGGTAAAATCGCGGAAACTAAAACGATATCCGTTTTGTGCAGGCAATTGTTTTCCGAAGGCGTCGGTAAATGAAGGTCCGGTATATTCCATATTGAGTTGTACATCGGGGCCGGTGGCCAATGCGACAAGCGTATCGGGGAAATGACCCGATTGGCTGCTGATCTCGGAAAGGTCCTTGGAATCCTTGATGCGCCAGTTTCCTGAGGGGCCCAATACATTAAAATGATAACGATGATTGCTGTCGATATGGTGCAGAAAAATTATCGGGTATCCGTAATCGTAAGGTCCCCATTCCGTGATGCGGATCTGTGCTTTTCCGGCGGGCGTAGTCAGGGGCGGTATGGACTTATTTTTCCAGCTTTGCAGGATGGGAATTTGGATGGCTGTTGTATCCACCAACGAAGGCGGGTTGATGACCAGTCCTTCCACGCTGCTGTCTTTTTTTATTTCAGTAGTGGTTTGTGTAAAGCTGTTCTGATCGAGGTTGATGTTCTTGGTGAGGGTGATATCGAATGCTGTTTTTTCATGCATGAACTGGTTGTTCCAGCAATCGTATTTCATGCTTCGTGTATCTCTTTTTTGCGCATATACCCAATCGGTAGGTTGTGTTTTTCGGGCCCATAATTTTATAGCGGCCACGCGGTTATTTTCAAAACGGTTATTGCTGATGTTGATGTATTGTCCGTGCTCAATGGCAATGCCAATGCGGTTATTGCTGATGTCGTTCCCGTTGATGGATGTTTCCCAACTGTATCCACCCCAGATGCCATGGTCACAATACCGAATGATATTGTCGATGATATGACTCTTGCTGAACGTGACCTCTACACCGTTGGTGGGGGCATAAGAAAAATCATTTTTATAAATATAGTTGTCGTTGCATCCGCCTTCGCCGGTATCCATGGTGGTTTGACCGGCCCATAAAAAAAATCCGTCTCCGCCATGGGTAGCCGAGTTATAAGCGATCACATTGCTGTTACATTGTTCAAATAAGAGTAAGCCTGCACTGTCTTGCCCCCGGTAATAAAATCCATCGCTATAACCCCGAACATTAAAATCGAGTTTATTGTTGAGGATATGATTATTGCTGCTCCGGTACATGCCGATACCAAGCGCCGAGTTGAAAGAAAAATCGTTGGCATAAATGCTGCCGTCGTTGCAGCGCATCATCATCAGTCCGCATTGACCGCCACGGATCGTATTGTGATGCAGGGTGGGGCGAATACAATCTTTCAGGTAGATGCCCGCACCATAGCGTAACCATTCATCCTGTTCATTATGGTGATAGCTCATCCAGTCGCTCACATCTTCCCGCAGCCAGTTGCTTTGCAGGTGTTGGCGATAATTATAGCTGAAGTTGCTGAATTCGATCTGCAGATTTTTACATCCTTTGGCCATCAGGGCTATTTTGTAACCGCTCACCCTAGCATTTTTTAGGGTAATATTATTGCCCTTGATCAGGATGGCCAGTCCATAAAACCGGTTTGGCATCTGCTGGTCATTGCTGCCTTGTAAAATGGCCATATTGAAATCAACCGTAATATTATTGCCTTCGATGGTGAGCACCGGCTGGTTCAATGAATCGGAGCCATTTAGGAAGTACTTACCTGGTTTTATTTGTACCGAGGACCTGATGATGAGTCCTTTTTTTAGTTCCAGTAATGGGGGAGCTGTTGCCAGCGAGGAAAGCGAAAAAGCTAGTATAGCCGCCAGCAGGATGGGTTTTGGAAATGGTTGCATGCTAATAAAGGTAGCTTTATTAACAGGTTGGGGGTAAATTGGACCGGTTTTCTGCAAAAAATAGAAAATTCTTGGCTCCTGAATACCGTTTATTCATTTAAAACCTTACCTTTGCCGTCCAAAAATTAGTACTATGGCTAGAGTATGTCAGGTTACAGGAAAGAAGCCGATTACCGGAAATAAGGTTTCGCATTCAAATATTAAGACCAAGCGCAGGTTTTTACCGAATTTACAAACCAAGCGTTATTTTCTTGCAGAAGAAGACAAATGGGTAACCCTGAAAGTTTCTTCTGAAGCGATCAGGACCATTAATAAAAATGGTTTATTTTCTGTGGTAAAGCAATTGCGTGCCGACGGAGTAAAGATCTAATAACAGATTCGCAAATTCAACAGTTTTAAATAAATAACAATGGCAAAGAAAGGCAACAGGGTACAGGTTATTTTGGAGTGTACCGAGCATAAAACCAGTGGTAAACCCGGCACCAGCCGTTATATTACCACTAAGAACAAAAAAAATACACCGGAACGTCTGGAGTTGAAGAAATTGAACCCCATTTTGAAGAAGGTAACTGTTCACAAAGAAATTAAATAAAAATCGTTAACCAGTAATTGGAATTTTATTCAAATACAGATTAACAAAAAAATAAAACATCATGGCAAAAGCAGCTAAAACCGCGATAAAAACCAAAGATCAAAAAGCAGCAGCAGATGCAAAGAACTGGTCTAAAGTGATCCGCACCTTGCGTAGTCCTAAGACCGGCGCTTATACATTCAAAGAAGCGATCGTACACAAAGACAAGATCAAAGATTTCTTAGCTAGCTAAGATTTTTTCGGTGAATAATATTATTAGATAAAGCTGTTCTGTACTCCAGAATAGCTTTGTTTGTTTAAAGAGGCAAAGTTTATAGTTTATGGTTGGAAGTTGGAAGTTGGAGGTTGGAGGTTGGAGGTTGGAGGTTGGTCCCGATAGCTATCGGGAGGAGGTTCATTAGTATAGCTACATATTGAAGATTACGGAATCTTCTAAACACCTAAACAACTAAACACCTAAACACCTAAACACCTAAACACCTAAACACCTAAACACCTAAACACCTAAACAACTAAACGACTAAACCCTAAACCCTAAACTCTAAACTTAACCCCTAAACTCCTCAACTCCTCAACAACTCAACGTTCATGGGATTATTCGACAAAATATTCGGTAAAAAACAGCAGCAGGAGAGCCTGGAGCAGGGACTTGAAAAGACCCGGCAGGGATTCTTTTCAAAGATCAGCAAGGCGATCGCCGGAAAGAGTACTGTGGATACCGCCGTGCTCGACGATCTGGAAGATGCCCTCGTGAGTGCCGATGTAGGTATTGAAACCACCGTGAAGATCATTGACCGGATAGAGCAACGGGTGGCCAAAGACAAATACCTCAATACTGCAGAACTGAATGCCATACTGAAAGAGGAAATAGCCGATATTTTAATTACTACGCCTTACGATAGCAGTTACGAAGATTACGAATTGCCTAAAGGACATAAGCCACATATCATTTTAGTTGTAGGGGTGAACGGGGTGGGTAAAACCACCACCATCGGTAAACTGGCCCATAATTTTTCTAAAGCAGGTAAATCAGTGTTGCTGGGTGCCGCTGATACCTTCAGGGCAGCAGCAGTTGACCAACTGACGATCTGGAGTGAAAGGGTAGGCGTTCCCATCGTGAAAAAAGATATGGGCAGTGATCCTGCCGCAGTGGCATTTGATACCGTCAACAGCGGACTGGCAAAAAATGTAGATGTAATTTTGATAGATACTGCAGGGCGACTGCACAACAAAGTCCACCTCATGGAAGAGTTATCGAAAATAAAAAGGGTGATCCAAAAAGTAATACCCGATGCACCACACGAAGTGATGCTGGTGTTGGATGGTAGCACCGGACAAAATGCCCTGGAGCAAGCCAAGCATTTTACAGCCGCAACTGAAGTAACGGCCATCACCATCACAAAATTAGACGGTACAGCCAAGGGCGGCGTGGTATTGGCCATCGCCAGTCAGTTTAAGATTCCGGTTAAATTTATCGGTGTGGGAGAAAAAGCAGAAGACCTGCTGGTATTTGATAAAAAACTTTTCGTAGACAGCCTCTTCAATATGCCCGCCTGATAATGGATTGCGTTACATGCCATTCATTGATCTCATAAAAAAAGCCCCTGTAGAAACAGGGGCCGGTTACCAAAACTAACTGCTTATGAGAAAATTTTTATTGATTTATTATTACATCACAAATATCCAACAGATTTCAATAGGGGGCTGTTAAAGGAGATGCAAAGCCGGTTAAAGTCTAGTTAAAATGAATGGCGGTTTTTTAGGTTGAAAGCATGTCTGCCGTTCACTGGCTTATCCTCAAGCGGATTCTGCATGCAGCATGAGTTCCATCTGCCCTGTAAAACTTACCTTTGTTCAGCAGTTTATGAAGACAAAAAAAATACAGAAAGACAAGGTCAATATCATAACCCTGGGGTGCAGTAAGAATATGGTCGATAGTGAAGTATTGAGCGGACAATTACTGGCCAATGATATTGATGTGGTGCACGAGAACGCCAAACGTGATCATAATATCGTGATCGTGAATACCTGCGGTTTTATTGAAAAAGCCAAAGAAGAAAGTGTGCAAACCATCCTGGAACAGGTAGAATTGAAAAGAAGGGGTAAGATCGATAAAGTATATGTAACGGGCTGCCTTAGCGAACGATATAAGAATAACCTGGAAACCGAGATCCCCGAAGTTGATGCCTATTTCGGCACCATGGAATTACCTGCCATCCTGAAACAATTTGAGGCCGATTACAAAGCCGACCTGATGGGTGAACGCCTGTTGTATACTCCCGCTCACTATGCGTATATGAAGATCAGTGAGGGTTGCAACCGCACCTGTTCATTCTGTGCCATCCCACTCATGAGGGGCCAGCATGTGAGCAGAACCATTGAGTCGCTGGTGGATGAAGCCAAACGATTGGTTGATCGTGGGGTAAAAGAAGTGATGCTGATTGCACAGGAGCTGACCTATTATGGACTCGATATTTATAAAGAAAGAGTCCTGCCAAAATTATTACATGCCTTAGCCGATGTGAAAGGACTGGAATGGATCCGGCTGCATTATGCATACCCTTCAAAATTTCCGCTCGAGATCATTGATGTGATGAAGGAAAGAGATAATATCTGCAATTACCTGGATATACCGCTGCAGCATGCCGCCAATAATATGCTTGACCTTATGAAAAGGCAGATCACCCGTGAAGAGATGGAACAGCTTATTGCCGATATCCGCTACCGCCTGCCTGAAATTTGTTTGCGCACCACCCTCATTACCGGATTCCCGGGCGAAACCAGGGATGATGTGGAAGAACTGAAAATATTTTTACAGAAAATGCGGTTCGACAGGGTGGGTATCTTCACCTACAGCCACGAAGAAGGCACTTCTGCTTTTTCTATGAACGACGATATCCCTGCCGAAGAAAAAGAAGCCAGGGCGCAGGAGATCATGGAAGTGCAGCAGGAGATCAGTTTGGAAAAGAACCAGGATAAGATCGGCAGGATCATGAAAGTGATCATCGATAAAAAAGAAGCCGGAAGATATTTAGGTCGTACCGAATTCGACAGCGTGGAAGTAGACAATGAAGTGATCATTTCCGGAAATAAGAAATTAACTATCGGAGAATTTGTGCAAGTGAAGATCACCAAGGCATTTGATTATGATATTGAAGGAGAACTGGTTTGACAGGAGCTGAGATAATATAAAATTGATTATTATTGACCCATGAATGGTAACAAGGATCATATCCCTTACGCATCTACCGGATTCTTTTCCAGGCTGGTACTGGATTACCTCAGCAAGGATCCGGGCTTGCAACCATTCTATGCATTTGATGCAAATATCGAGGGCATCAAAAAAGCGATCGTATCCAGAATAGATCATCCCGTCGATCGCGAATTGCTGGTATCCCAATTGCAGCAGCAATATGCCGGTATTGTGCTGAGCGAAAAGCAGCAGACAAATCTTAACCTGTTAACACAGGCAAACTGCTTTACCATCACTACGGCGCATCAACCCAATATTTTTACCGGGCATTTATATTCAGTGTATAAGATCCTGCACGCGATCAAACTGGCTGATCAATTGAAAAATACATTGCGTGAAAATGATTATGTGCCGGTATTTTATATGGGCAGTGAAGATGCCGATATGGAAGAGTTGGGTCATATTTATTTGTTTGGCGAAAAATATGAATGGGCCACCAACCAGGCCGGGGCTTTTGGCCGCATGAAAGTGGATAAAAACCTGGTTGCCCTGATCGAAACCATTGGGGGAAGACTTAGCGTATATCCCTTCGGGTCAGCACTTGCACAGTTATTAAAATCGGCTTACCATTTGGGTAATACCATGGAGCAGGCTAGCTTTCAGCTCATCAACAGTTTATTCGGTGAATATGGTTTGTTGGTGCTATTGCCCGACCGGCCCGAGTGGAAGCAGGCCTTCATCCCGGTGTTGAAGAAAGAACTGGAAGAAAGATTTTCTCATACAGCGGTACAGTCAACGGTAAGCAATTTTCCTTCAAAATATAATATACAAACCAGCGGCCGGGAGTTGAATTTATTTTTCCTGAAAGATGATCTGCGCGAACGGATCAGTTTCAATGGCAGCCGTTACGAAATTCATAATACCGAGTTATCATTTTCTGTTGAAGAAATGATGACCATGCTGAACGAGCATCCGGAATATTTTAGTCCGAATGTAATTTTACGCCCCGTATTTCAGGAATTACTGCTGCCCAATATCGCCTTTATCGGCGGTGGCGGAGAACTGGCTTACTGGCTGGAATTAAAAAAAGTTTTTGAAGCCGCTTCGGTCCCATACCCGGTATTGGTATTGCGGAATTCATTTTTGGTCATCAATAAGGAGCAGGAGGAACTGATGCAGAAACTGAAGTTTAGTGCTACTGATCTTTTTAAAGCAGAGCAATTGCTGATGGCTGAACTGGTAACAAGAGACAGTAAAGTGCAATTGAACTTGGATGCAGAGAAACTTGAATTGCAAAGATTGTATAAAAAAGTACAAAGCGTTGCAGGTGGGGTAGATGCTAGTTTGCTGAGGCATGTAGCAGCATTGGAGGCAGGACTGTTGAAAAAGCTGACTGCTTTAGAAAAGAAGATGCTGCGGGCCGAGAAGAGAAAATTTGAAGCCGAACAACGGCAGTTGCATAAATTGAAAGAACAATTATTCCCGCATAATAGTTTACAGGAAAGGATCGACAACTTCATGCCTTTCTATGCCAAATGGGGACCGGGCTTTATCGAATTATTGTATCAGCAATCCGGTGCACTTGAGCAGGAGTTTACGGTGCTTACCGAAAAATAATTTTAGCTATAAAACTTAAGCAACTGTTTGTTCTTTCGACAGTACAGCCATTTCTCCACCCCGAACCAAGGCCTGTCTATTGATATCCAGCAGGAAATGATATTTATCGGGTAATACTTTTTTCAGTGCTTCTAATATTGAATCGATCTGTACCACGGGTTTAAGCTGAAGATATGCGCCCAACATGATCATGTTCATGATCTTGGCATTCTTCATGAGCAAAGCTTCTGTGGTGGCGGTGATGCCAATGATGTCGATATCGGTTCGGGTACTGGGTTTAAATATATTTCCAGATTCATAGAGTAATAATCCGCCCGGTTTTATCCTGGCTTCAAATTTATCCATGGAAGGCTGGTTCAGTACAATGGCTGAATCAAAACGGGAGATGATGGGGGAACTGATCTTATTACTTGAAATACTAACCATGCAGTTGGCAGTACCACCCCTCATTTCCGGGCCATAGGAGGGCATCCAAGAAATTTCTTTATTTTCTACCATGCCTGCATAGGCCAACGTCATGCCGAGTGATAGTACACCTTGTCCACCAAATCCGGCTACAATAAGTTCTTCTAACATAATTAGTTTTCCTCCAGTTTAGTTTTAAGATCTTCTGCTTTGGGCAGTTTAATATCGCCTACCGGAAATGTTTTGATCATTTCTTCTTCAATGAATTTTGATGATTCTGTTGGGGTCATTTTCCAGTTGGAAGGACAGTTGCCAATGATCTCTACCAGGCAGGTTCCTTTATTCAGGTCCTGATATTTAATGGCTTTCTCCAATGCTTTCTTTGTTTTTCTAACCGCTGCTGCATTGTGTACTGTTTGCCGGCTTACATAGAATGATCCGGGCAATACCGCCATCAGTTCTGCAATTTTAATGGGATAGCCGGAAAGACTTGTTTCCCTTCCATTGGGAGTAGTAGTTGTTTTCATTCCGGTTAAGGTAGTAGGCGCCATTTGCCCGCTCGTCATGCCATACACGGCATTGTTCATAAAAACGATCAGGATATTTTCTCCCCGGTTGATCGCATGCAGTGTTTCTGCAATGCCAATAGAAGCCAGGTCACCATCGCCCTGGTAAGTAAACACATATTTTTCGGGCATCAGTCTTTTCACGGCAGTAGCCACTGCAGCGGCCCGGCCATGCGCGGCTTCCTGCATATCAATATTCATATAGTCGTAGGCAAAAACAGAACAACCTACGGGCGCAATACCAATGGTCTTGTCCTGTATGTTCATGTCTTCCACTACTTCCATCAATAGCTTGTGTACCAGGCTATGGGCGCAACCCGGACAATAATGCATATTTACCTCAACCAGGGTTGAAGGTTTATGATACACCAGTTCATATTCATCTTCCTGACAACCGGGTACTGCAATATCCAGTGAGGGGAGGGGCAATACTTGCTCGTTAGTTTGCATGATATTGTTGAATTAGTTTTTCTAATTGTTGTAATATTTCTTCGGGGGTGAATAATAATCCGCCCATTTTTCCAATGAATTCTACCGGCACTTTTCCTTTCACAGCCAGTTGAACATCTTCTACCATTTGTCCGCTATTCAGCTCAACACTAATCATACATTTCACTTGACTGGCCAGTTCTTCCAGTCGTTTGTACGGGTAAGGGTAAACGCAGATAGGCCTCAGCAATCCCACTTTTATTCCTTTTTCCCTGGCCAGGTCCATTGTTTTCTGGCAGATCCTTGCACTTAAGCCATAGGCCACAAAAATATACTCTGCATCGGCGGTATTGATTTCTTCAAACCTTACTTCATTCTCCCTGATCCGCTTAAATTTTTCTTCCAGTTTTAAATTATGCACTTCCATTCTTTCGGGCTGAATGAATAATGAAGTAATATAATTTCTTTCTCTTGTTGTTGGCTTACCGGTGGTGGCCCATGCGGATTTATCAACCTGGGGATTGGTATATGGTTTGAACACTACTTTTTCCATCATTTGTCCGATGGCGCCATCAGATAAGATCAATACCGGGTTACGATATTTATCGGCCAGGTCGAAACCCAGGAAAACAAAATCGGCCATTTCCTGAACAGAGGCAGGTGCCAGTACGATCATTTTATAATCTCCATGTCCGCCGCCTTTTACCGATTGAAAATAATCTCCTTGACCGGGTTGAATGGTTCCCAATCCCGGGCCGGCCCTGTTCACATTCACGATCAGGCAGGGCAATTCGGCTCCTGCTAAATAAGATATTCCTTCCTGCATCAGGCTGATGCCCGGTGAAGAAGAAGAGGTCATGCTGCGAAAACCTGCACCGGCAGCACCATATACCATATTGATAGAGGCTACTTCACTTTCGGCTTGCATTACCAGTCTGCCGTGTTTGGGCATTTCCCTGGCTAAATATTCCAGCACTTCCGATTGAGGTGTGATGGGATATCCAAAATACGCATCGCAACCGGCCTGAATAGCAGCTTCTGCCAGTGCTTCGTTACCCTTCATGAGTTTGGCTTCTGTCATACAATATTTATTTTGAAGAACTGATCATTGTTTGAAATTGTGCTTTGATATCTGTTGGTGTAATGTCAACAGGTTTTTTCTTTGGATGGGTACGGTATACGGTGATCACGGCATCCGGACAAACCAGTGCACAGTTGATACAACCGTTGCAGCTGTCATTATTAGCAACGATATAACGGTAACCTTTGATGTTGATGGTGTCGGAAAGGGAGAGGGCGTTTTCTTTGCAGGAACTGATGCATAGTTCACAACCTTTACATTTTTGAATATCAATTTCAACCCTGCCTTTTACTTTTCTCTCCTTAGCAGGGATATTGTTAGAAGCGTTGTTTTCCATGATGCAAGCTTTATCGTTTAAACTATTACAAATGTCATAAGAAAAAATCAACATTTATTTAAAAAGCATCATTATCCGATATGATTATTATCAGTATTCTGGCTCAAAAAATAGTATTATAACTTGCAGTCTTGCTTGATTTTATGGGGTTTTGTCTGCTGTATGGAACTGAATTGGCTGCTATATGCCATGATGCCGATCTGCATATTCCGCGAATGGCGGTAAAACCATTTAGCTGCAATGGATGGAATGAGAAGATGCCGGGTACTGGTATCGGGATAATTTCTTGTTGGGGTAGGCCAGCTGATGCATTGAAAATTCATCAAAAACAATGAACGCTTTTATTTCGTGACACAGGAAGAAAGACAGTAAGATAAAATTTATTGAAAGCATTCGCTTCTCAATCATATTCATTCCGATACCCCAGGTCCTTCACATTCTTTACACTTTCCAACACGATATCATCTTGGTAATCTTTAAAGGCTTCCAGTTTTCCTGCGATGGAGGGATCGTGTAGTGCAAGGATCTGTGCGGCTAGTATGCCTGCGTTCTTGGCACCATTGAGTGCTACCGTGGCTACAGGTACTCCATAAGGCATTTGTAAAATCGATAGCACCGAATCCCATCCGTCAATACTGTTGGATGATTTAACCGGAACACCGATCACCGGTAAGATGGTTTGTGCGGCTACCATGCCGGGTAGATGGGCTGCTCCGCCGGCTCCGGCAATGATCACCTTCAATCCACGTTCCTTGGCTTCCCTTGCATAATCGCGCAAACGGCCGGGGGTGCGGTGGGCCGACACAATGGTGAGCTCCGGCTCAACTTCAAACTGGCGCAGCATTTCAGCCGCCCCTTTCATGATCTCCAGATCAGATTCACTGCCCATGATAATGCCTACTAACGGGCCATTGTTTTTTTCTGTTGCCATTGGTGATGTTTTTAAAACGGAAAGTTAGGAAAGAACTTTTAAAACGTTTAAGGTTTAAAGTTTAAGGTTTAAGGTTTATGGTTTAAAGTTGGTTGAGAAGTTTAGTCGTTTAGGAGATCTCGTAAACTTTAGTGTGTAGCTATTCTAATGAACTGCCAACTGGAAACTGCTAACTGTAAGTTATTTCCCGCCCAAATCTCCCTTCAGTCTCAGTAATTCAGTTTCTGCCAGTTTGGTATTGTATCGGGCTGCGATCAAACGGTTGTAGGCGTCTTCCAAACTTTTTTGTGTTTCTCTTAGTTCAAGGATGGTAGAGATGCCGAGTTTGAATCTTTCGAGGGAGATGCTCACATTTTCTTTAGCGAGCAAGATATTATCTTCCTCCAGTTCCAGGGTCTTTTTCTGCAGTTCATAATTCTTGAAAGCATTGCTTACTGCCAGGTCAACTTTTATTTTCTGGTCTTGGTAAGCGAGTTGCTGATAACTGATATCGAGTTGTGCCTGCTGGATCTGGCGCTTCACATTAAAGCCATTCAAGATAGGGATGGTAGCGGTTACGCCATAATTAAAACCGTAATTGCGGTTATACAAAGGGGTAAAGCTATTCACCACTTTTTTATTATTTGTTTTCGAAAAATTATAGGCCGAGTTCAGGGATACGATGGGGTAGCGGTCGGCTTTTTTCTCTTTTAAAACATATCTGGAAATATTGATATTCTGAAGAGATACCTGTAAAGCAGGATTATTTTTTTCAGCACTGCTGATGATATCAGCCACCATCAGATCATTGTTGATGGGAATGCTATCGGCTACTTCATATTTTGTATCCAGTGGATAAGCCATCAGTTGATTGAGCTGTTCTTTCAACTCTTCAATTAAGGTTACCTGTTGCAGTTGCGTAAATTTCTGTGCGTTCAAATCGATCCTGGCTTGCAGTAATTCGGGTTTGGCACCCAGTCCTACGCTTAATTTTTTTTCAGCCTGCTTTACCCTTTCTTCATTGATGCTCATCTGCTCCAGTACGGCTTTTAACTGTTGTTTTTGTCGTACAATATTGTAATAATTATTGATCACTGCGGCGATGGTATTCACCACCTGGTTGCGGATATTGAGTTCTCCTAATTTTACAAATTGAGCCAGTTTATCACGGGTGGCAAACATTTTAAGTCCGTCAAATACGGTCCAGTTCAGCGATACGGCTGCATTGAGGTTATCCGACCGGATACCGCTTTGCTGTCTAGTGGTGCCGTCGGCCAATCGTTGTTTTTGGTCGTTGTTATTGAACAGCAAGCCGGTATTGGCATTCACCCTCGGCAGGAAAGCTGCTTTGGCATAGGAATTATCCAGTGCAAAAGAGGTAGAATCATTTTTTACCAACAGGATATCATAATTGCTTTTGAGTGCGGCTGCAATGGCTTGTTCAATCGTCAATTGCGTTTGTGCGAAACTGTTGGTACACCAACAGAATACTACCAGGCCTAACAGAAATATTTTAATACCAGATTTCATGCATTTCATTTAATGGGTTCCGCAGCTGCAACAGCATGGGATTCGTCCAGTTCACTTTTATGTTTTTTTGACGACAGGAATGAGTACATGGCCGGGATCACAAACAGGGTAAGGATCAGGGCAAACATGATACCGCCAACGATCACGATACCGAGTGGAATGCGGCTGGTGGAGGCGGCACCCAATGATAAGGCAAGGGGCAGGGCACCAAGCGACATGGCCAGACTCGTCATCAGGATCGGCCTGAAACGCGCTACGGCTGCTTCCAATACGGCCGGTATCTTTTTATCGCCGGCCAGTTGTTTCTTGTTGGCAAATTCCACGATCAGGATACCGTTCTTGGTTACCAGACCGATCAGCATGATCATACCGATCTCAGAAAATATATTCAGGGTTTGATTGAATATATAAAGTGATAAGAGTGCGCCGGCAATGGCCAGGGGCACCGTTACCATGATGATGAATGGATCGATAAAACTTTCAAACTGAGCGGCCAGTACTAAATAAATAAGCACCAGGGCCAGGATAAAGGCAAAACTGGTATTGCTTCCACTTTCGGCATAATCTCTTGATGCACCGGTAAGGGAAGTATTAAAACTTTGGTCCATTAATTTTTGGGAGATCTCCTGCATCACTTTAATACCATCGCCAATGGTTTTACCGGGTGCCAGTCCTGCAGATATAGTGGCCGATTTATACCGGTTAAAATGGTAAATAGTGGGTGGTGTACTTTGCTCCTCCATGGTCACCAGGTTATCTAACGATATCGATTGTCCGCTGGCATTTCTTACATAGATCGCTTTCAGGTCGGCCGGGTCATCACGGTCGTTTCGGGCAACCTGGCCCAATACCTGATACTGTTTTCCATCGCGGGTAAAATACCCCAATCGGCGGTTACTAAGCGCCAGTTGTAAGGCCTCAGAAATATCCTGAATATTGATGCCCAGGGCACTTGCCTTCAACCGGTCGATCAATACCCTCAGTTCGGGTTTATTGAATTTCAGATCGGCATCTACGCCCTGAAAGGTCGGGTTCTTATTGGCTTCTTCCAGGAACTTTGGCAGAATATCTTTGATCTTATCAAAATTCACATTCTGGATCACGAACTGAACAGGCAGTCCTCCTCTGCGGTTAACCGCTATCGTTTGTTCCTGAATACAGAATACTTTTCCCTCATTGAACTTCACCATGTTCTTGTTGATCATGTTCACAATTTCCTGTTGTGATCTTTTACGTGTATTCGGCTCCGTTAGTGCGGCCCGCACCATGCCAGAGTTTACCGAACCCGATCCGGTGAAACCGGGAGCGGTGATGCTGATGAGCACGGTTTTTTCGGGAACCGAGTCGGATACGAATTTGGCAACCCGGTCTACATACCGGTCCATATAATCGTACGATGTTCCTTCAGGCGCGGTGATCGACAAACGGAATTGGCTCCTATCTTCCATGGGCGCCAGTTCGGAAGGCATATCTTTTCCGATAAAATAGATGATGCCGAAACAGGCCAGGATCAATATAAAGGCCATCCATCGGGCTTTCATAAATGCACCGAGGGCATTGCGGTACATATTTTCCATGCCGCGGAAAAAAGGTTCCGTGGCATTATAGAATCCAGAATGTTTTTGGACCTTCCGAGTAAGCTTTACGTTTAGTACAGGCGTAAGGGTTAGTGAAACAAAGGCTGATATCAATACAGCACCGGCCACTACGATCCCGAATTCACGGAACAGCCTACCAACGAATCCCTGTAAAAAAATGATGGGCAGGAATACGATGGCCAGGGTAATGGAAGTGGCGATCACCGCGAAGTAGATCTCTTTTGATCCTTCTTTGGCTGCCTGCCATTTGGGCATTCCCTTTTCCATCTTTTTAAAGATGTTTTCGGTTACCACAATACCATCATCTACCACCAGTCCGGTAGCCAGCACGATGGCCAGCAAGGTGAGTACATTGATGGTAAAGCCACAGAGGTACATGATGAAGAAGGCACCGATCAGGGATACCGGAATATCGATGAGCGGACGAAGGGCAATGATCCAGTCGCGGAAGAATAAATAGATGATGAGTACCACCAGGAAGATGGAGATCATCAGGGTATCCTTTACTTCTGAGATGGATTTCTTGATGAATTTTGTTTGGTCTAAGGCAATGTCCAGACGGATATCATCAGGCACTTCTTTTTTTATCTGCTCAAATCGTTTATAGAATTCATCAGAAATAGCCACATAATTAGAACCCGGTTGAGGAACCAGGGCAAGCGCGATCATGGGCACACCACTTTCTTTTAAAACGGTTTCTTCATTTTCTGGACCCAGCACGGCTTCACCAATATCTCTCAGTTTGATGTCGGCACCATTCTTATTTTTGATGATAACATTATTGAATTCTTCCTCGGTATTAATTTTTCCGAAGGTGCGTACCGATAATTCAGTAGCATCACCTGAAATTTTTCCCGAAGGCAATTCCACATTTTGTTTTAGTAATGCTTGTTGTACATCGGTTGGGGTGAGGCCAAATGCACTCAGTTTCGAGGGATCGAACCAGATGCGCATGGCATATTTTTTTTCGCCCCAGATCTGAATGCCACTCACACCCGGAATGGTCTGTAGTTTTTCCAGCAGGTCATTGTTGGCATACTCGGTTACTTCCAGTTGGTTGCGGGTATTGCTCTGCACCGTCATGGAGATGATGGCATCCGAACTGGCATCGGCCTTGGTTACCACCGGTGGTGCATCCAGGTCGGAAGGAAGCGAGCGGATGGCCTGCGATACTTTATCACGCACATCATTAGCCGCAGATTCCAATTCATTGCCCAATTCAAATTCTACGTTGATGCTGCTGGAGCCCTGACTGCTGCTGGAAGTAATATTTTTTACACCGGCGATGCCATTGATGGCTTTTTCCAATGGCTCGGTGATCTGCGATTCAATGATATCCGCATTGGCACCGGGGTAGGAAGTACGTACAGTGATATTGGGTGGGTCGATGGCAGGATAATCCCGAACGCCCAGGAATTTAAAACCGATCAGTCCAAATAAAATGATGATGATGCTGAGCACCACCGCCATCACTGGTCTCCGTAAACTTAATTCTGATATATTCAACTTACCCTCAATTTATGGATGATGCATCTGCATGCTTGTTCTTTAACTATTGTTTTGCCATCTTATTCAATAACACTTTGTTGCCTGGCTTGGTAGTGAGTAGTCCCGTGATGAGTACCGTATCTCCTGCTTTTAATCCACTGGTGATCTCTACCATTGCCGAGTCTCTGATGCCAATGGTTACTACTTCCATGCTGGCTACACCATTCCTGATTGCCATTACTTTCTTATTTCTGGCCTGAGGTATCACCGCTTGCGATGGAATCATGAGTGCGGCTTCATTTTTATCCAGAGCGATCTTTACCCGCACAAAGCTTCCGGCGAGCAGTTTCGGATCGGCTTTCTCTACCACGGCTTTAACTTTTAAACTGCGGGTTTCTTCAGTGATATTATTTTCTGTGGCGATGATCCTGGCAGCATAGCCTTGTTGATTGCTCTCGGTACTAAAATGAATCAGGTTGCCCGGCTGCATTTTATTACCATATTTCTCCGGAACATTGAATTCCAGTTTGAGTTGCGATAATTTCCGAAGGGTGGTGATGATCGTTTGCGGACTCACGTATGCGCCTACACTAATATTACGAAGTCCTACCCGGCCACTGAACGGTGCCCTCAACACCGTTTTGGAAATGCTGGTGCGAATGATATTGATATCGGCCAGAATATTATTTACAGAGAGTTGATTGAGGTCGTATTCCTGTTGGCTAACTCCATTGATCTTCAGTAAGGCTCCGTAACGAACCACTGTTTCCTGAGCCACCTTCAATTGTACCTGCAATTTTTGTAACTGGGCTTGCAGGTCACCATCATATAATTTAAGGATCATGCCACCCTGTGCAATATTGGCTCCTTCTTTGAAATAGATCTCGGTCACTCTCCCGGATACTTCGGGATGCAGCTCAGTTTCTTCATAGGGAGCCAGGCTTCCGGGAATTTCTATGTCTTGTGCCAATACCTGAGCACTAACAATATATCCGTCGACCTTTGATGGAGGAGCTGATTTTCCGGGACCTGCTTTGTTCTCGTCCTTAACAGACGATTTACAGGCTAAAAGAGAGACGGCAAAAACAAGGATTATGGCAATCGTTAAGTTAGTTCTTCCAGACACGGTAAATTGTTTATTTTTTTGTATTCATAGATTAGACGACGAAGTTCAGCAATACTTGCGAAAGAATAGCAAAATAAGCCTGCTTTTTAAATGATCAGCTGATAACCTTTACCAGGTGCTTGATGCGATTTGCCTGATGTATCAGTTCTTGTTTTTCATTGCTTAAGATGGTGATATGCCCCATTTTGCGGCCTGGTCGGGTCTCTTTTTTACCGTAGATATGCACAAATACATGTTCGGTACCGAGTACCTCATTCAATCCTTCATAAACAGCGGGTCCGCTAAAGCCTGTTTCGCCCAGTAAATTTACGATGGCTGCCGGCATGATATGACGTGTGCTTCCCAAGGGATATCCCAGCATGATCCGCCAGAGCATATCGAACTGCGAAGAATAATTGGCTTCAATGGTATGATGCCCGCTATTGTGCACCCTGGGTGCTGTTTCATTTACAAACACATTATTGTTTGGATCGATGAAAAGTTCTACCGCAAAGATGCCGGGGCTATTCAGGTCTTTCACTACTTTTCGGGCAATGGCTTCAACTTTCCATAAAAGTTTTTCGGGTAGCAAGGCCGGAGCAACCTGGTATTCAAGTACATTCAGCCGGTTGTCGAACACCATATCAATGGCAGGATAGAGGGCAGTATCGCCTTGGTCGCTCACCGCTACAATTACCGCGATCTCTTTATGGATCTGCACCATTTTTTCGAGCACCGAAGGCGCATCAAAACCTAGAGGCAGTTCATCTGCCGTATTCAGTAACTGTACACCCCTTCCATCAAAACCTCCTGTGGCGAGTTTATGCACGGCCGGTAAAAATCCGGCTTGTAGATTTAACTCAGCTTTATTTTGAGTAACCAGGAATTCGGATGTAGGGATCTCGTGTTGCTGATAAAATTGTTTCTGTGCGATCTTATTCTTGATGATCTTCAGGGCAGCAGGTTTTGGATAGATCCTGACTCCTTCCGCTTCAAGCTTTTCCAACGCTGCTTCATTCACGGATTCTATTTCAATGGTAAGCGCATCGAGCCCCTTGCCGAACTGGTATACCGCATCAAAATCGCGTATATCCCCCAATGTAAAATGATGACAAAGATGTGCAGCCGGACATTCAGGATCATTTTCCAGCACATAGCTGGTAACCGGGTAATTGGCGGCTGCTTGCAATAGCATCCTGCCCAGTTGACCCCCACCCAAGATGCCTACCCTTGGTAGATTAGAAGTTTCGGGTGTGGAGTGTTGATCCTTGGTCACTTGATGGTCATGTTTAGTGAAAAAATATTCAGTAGCTTTCTTAAATAATTGATCGGTCAAGAAGGATACTTATTGGGCTGCAAAATAATCCATTATTGGCGAATTGCACGTGGATTATCAATATAACAGGTGCCTTACTGAGACTTGGAAACCAGTAATGTTTAAATTATCTTTGTTTCAACAATGATTCCTGATTATCCACATAAGCATTTTAGCGATAAACGCAGCCAGTATACTTTGCTGATGTTAGCCCTGGCCATGGATGTTGCGGGTTGATCGCATTCACCAGCCCCAACGATATTTTACCAATTTTTAAAAAACTGACAATGGAAACAATGAACAATACTCAATCAATACCTGTTACCCAGAACGATTTTCTGCCCCTGCAGGGCACCGATTATGTAGAATTCTATGTGGGCAATGCCAAGCAAGCCGCTCATTTTTATAAAACCGCTTTCGGATTTCAGTCGCTTGCCTATGCCGGTCCGGAAACCGGAATGAAAGACAAAGTGAGTTATGTGATCCGCCAGCATAAGCTCACATTCGTGCTCACCACACCTTTGAAGATGGACAATGAGATCGCTGATCATATTTACCGCCACGGTGATGGAGTAAAAGTATTGGCCTTGCAGGTGGAGGATGCGCGCAGTGCTTTTGAAGAAACCACCAAGCGAGGCGGTAAGGTTTATATGGAACCCCAATCACTGAAAGATGCTGATGGGGAAGTGGTGTTGAGCGGTATCCATACTTATGGTGATACCGTGCACATCTTTGTGGAAAGAAAAAATTATAATGGCATATTCATGCCGGGATTCAGGGCCTGGAAATCAAAATATAATCCGGAATCAACCGGACTGCTATACGTAGACCATTGTGTGGGTAATGTAGGATGGAACCAAATGAATCCTCGCGTGAAATTTTATGAAGAAGTGATGGGATTCAGGAATATCCTGAGTTTTGATGACAAGGATATCTCCACCGAATATTCCGCGCTGATGAGCAAGGTGATGAGTAACGGGAACGGATATGTGAAATTCCCGATCAATGAACCCGCCGAAGGAAAAAAGAAAAGTCAGGTAGAAGAATTCCTTGATTTTTATAATGGGGAAGGCGTACAGCATGTGGCCATTGCTACCCATGATATTGTGAAAACTGTGACCGAATTACAAAGCCGGGGTATCGAATTCCTGAATATTCCTGCCAGCTATTATGTGGATGTGCTGGATAGGGTAGGAAAAATTGATGAAGACCTGGCTCCCCTGCAGGAACTGGGTATCCTAATTGATAGGGATAATGAAGGTTATCTGTTACAGATCTTCAGTAAGCCGCTGGAAGACAGGCCCACTTTGTTTTTCGAGATCATTCAACGCAAAGGGGCGAAAAGTTTTGGCAAAGGGAATTTCAAAGCTTTGTTTGAAGCATTGGAAAGAGAACAGGATGCAAGGGGGAATTTGTAAAGTCGATAACTTTCGGTCGGGATATGTATTTTATTTGTCATGCTGATGCCTCTTTGTTGTCATGCTGAGCTTGTCGAAGCATGACGAAGAGTGTCGAAGCATGACGAAGCAGGACAACATTTGAAAAGGCTTCGACAAGGGTACAACACTCTTCGACAAGCTCAGAGTGACATCTCTCTTTCGTGTTCATGTCGACGTATTTTTGTTTGTCATGCTGAGCTTGTCGAAGCATGTTGAAGCAGGAAGTAATCATTTAGATTAAATCGCGTTTCCATAATCATCCTTCGACATGCTCAGGACGACATTGCGGTGGGTGATGCTGACTTTGTTTTTGTCATGCTGATGCATCTATGTTGTCATGCTGAGCTTGTCGAAGCATGACGAAGAGTGTCGAAGCATGTTGAAGCAGGACGACATTTGAAAAGGCTTCGACAAGGGTACAACACTCTTCGACAAGCTCAGAGTGACATCTCTCTTTCGTGTTCATGTCGACGTATTTTTGTTGTCATGCTGAGCTTGTCGAAGCATGTCGAGACAGAACAGAGATTTATTTAACAACTGCCTTATTATTATGCGTAAATTTTTCATAGCGGCTTTTTTTTCAATGATGATTGGCATGGGACTTCCTTTGTCTGCCGCTGCACAACCCTCTGTGCTGGAAACGCAAAAAGCAAACGGCAAGATCGCCGAAGTGTTTAACAGGAGGGAAGACAGCATCAAGAAAAAATTTACTGAACTTAACCTGAACTGGCCTCCACAGTCGATGTACATCCGTTCATTCAAATACGACCGGAAACTGGAAGTATGGGTGAAATCATCTGCCACTGAGCCTTACCGTTATTATACCACTTACCCGGTTTGTATGCAAAGCGGCGCCCTGGGTCCAAAACGCATGGAAGGCGATTATCAGGTACCCGAGGGTTTTTATTATATCAACGAACTGAATCCCAACAGCAGCTATCATTTGTCGATGGGGCTGAATTATCCGAATGCTTCAGACCGGATACTCAGTGATTCCCTGCACCCGGGCAGCGAGATATATATTCATGGTAACTGTGTTTCTGTGGGTTGTATACCCATTAGTGATGGCCCAATTGAAGACCTGTATGTTTTAGCTGCTTATGTGAAGTCGAATGGGCAAGATTTCATTCCCGTGCATGTATTTCCGGTAAAGTATGATGTGGAAAAATCGATGAATTACCTGATGGAGCTCACGAAAGAAAATGAATCGTATAGAAAATTCTCACTCAATTTGAAAAAAGCCTTTGATTATTTTGAAGACACGAGGCAGTTGCCCCTGATCAGCATCAACAAGAAAGGGAACTATATCATCAATTAAAATCAGCGCATCAGCACCTGCAGGGTTTCGGGTGTTTTTTGTTCCAGTACGATCTGTTTACCTGAAGTATGGGTGGCAATGGCTTCAGCGGTATAGTGGCGAATGGTTAGCAGGGTAAGATTTTTTTCCAGCTGCACATCAAATATTTCCGAAGCCGCCAGTGCCAGTCGCTCAATCTTTTCCGGCTTATCATCCAATACACATAATAAACTCACGGCGCCGTGCTGCGAAAGGTTAGGGCGGATCTTGATCTCATCAAACATAGCGTGTAGCATACTGATGGGCTTTTCTTCCACAAAAGAAAAATCTCTGGAACTGAGTTGCATCAACACCTGTTGCTCTTTCAATACCAGGATGGGAGGAAGTGTATGCACCGGATTGTTGCTGATAACGGTACCGGGTAGTTGCGGATCAAGGAAGCACCGTACATGCAAGGGGATTTGTTTGTTCTGCAGGGGTTTGATGGTTTTTGGGTGGATCACCTGGGCTCCGTAATAGGCCATTTCCACCACTTCACGATAGCTGAGGGCAGGAAGTGCCTCCACATGCGAAAATTGTTTAGGATCGGCACTCATCACGGCTTCTACGTCTTTCCATATCGTTTGACTTTCGGCATTGAGCAGGTTAGCAAATACTGCGGCACTATAATCACTGCCTTCCCTGCCCAAGGTGGTACTTTCATTTTCGTCGGTGGCGCCAATGAATCCCTGGGTGATGATGAGGTCGGTTTCGGCAAACAGGGGTTCAATGATGGACTTAACTTTTTCATCGGTGATGGTCCAGTCAATGACAGCATCCCTGAACTGATTATCGGTGCGTATGATATCGCGTACATCCACCCAACGATTATCAATGCTGGCTTCATTCAGGTAAGCGCTGATCATGGCGGTACTCATCAGTTCACCACTGCACACAATCTGGTCGTAATAATAATCATATCCTCGAACGGGCTTATCGTGCAACAACCATTCCACCTCCGTAAAAAAATCGGCAAGCGCATCCTCTGCTTTTTTCCATTGAATGCTCACCAGGTACTTTAGCGTATTGAGGTGGTTCTTTTTTACCTCCTTGAACAGGGTGAGGGCTTCATCTTTTCGTCCTTCAAAAAATGCATCCGTTACTTTTTCCAGGGCATTGGTGGTTTTTCCCATGGCGGAAATGATCACCAGGATCTTTTCGCCCGGATGATCGCGCAGGATATTTGCTACATTGCTGATCCGGTCGGTAGAATTGATGCTGGCGCCGCCAAATTTAAAAACCTTCATGTTGTTATTTTTTATCCGGAAGAGGGGTATTTCTTTACTGAAGATACCCTTCGATTATTATATGGATTTGCTTATTTTTGAATGCAAATCTACTCTTGATAGTGGTCAGGACAAAATTGTAAATTAGTTTGCTTATGAATATCAATCGCCGAATACAAACGCTCGATGAATTTACCATCCAGCAGATGCGTGATTTTCCACAGGCTACCGGTGAACTGGCCGGATTACTGAGAGATATTGGGTTAGCCGCAAAAAGGGTGAATGTGGAAGTGAATAAGGCAGGACTGGTGGATATCTTGGGTGATGCAGGCAGCATCAATGTGCAGGGTGAGGAGGTAAAAAAACTGGATGTGTACGCCAATAATCAGTTTGTGGGCGTTTTGCAGCATGGGATCAGTTGTGCCGGCATTGGCAGCGAAGAACTGGATGATATCGTGGTATTTGAAGATGAGGTGAGCTGTCAGAGTAAATATGTATGCCTGTTCGACCCCCTGGATGGCAGCAGCAATATTGATGTGAACGTTTCTATTGGTACAATATTCAGCGTATTCAGAAGGGTGAGTGAACTGGGTAAACCTGCCACGCAGGAAGATTTTCTGCAGGCCGGTACCAATCAGGTGGCTGCGGGGTATATCATTTACGGTTCGTCTACCATGCTCGTATATGCAACCCGCAGAGGCGTGAATGGTTTTACCCTCGATCCCTCTATCGGAGAGTTTACGCTCAGTCACCCGGATATCAAATGCCCCGACAGTGGTAAAATGTATTCCGTGAACCATGGAAATTTCTTCCAGTACGATGAACCGGTGAAACAGTATATCACGGCCTGTCAGAAAAAGAATAAGGATAACGGTGGACCCTATACGCAAAGATATATCGGCAGTATGGTGGCCGATGTGCACCGCAACCTGATCAAGGGCGGAATATTCATGTATCCGGGTACTACCGATAAGCCCAAGGGAAAGTTGAGGTTGCTATACGAATGCAATCCATTTGCTTTTATTGTGGAAAGGGCAGGCGGAATGGCCACCAATGGAAAGATCAGGATCCTGGAAGTACAACCAACGGAATTACATCAGCGAACTCCTTTTTTCATTGGCAGCAAATCAATGATGGATGAACTGAATACTTATATAAAAGGGGAATAGGCCCAGCCAATAGTGCAGGTAAAAAAAATAGTATGAACAAGATCATTTCGGTAAAAAATCTGGTTAAGAACTATGGGAATTTTGAAGCAGTAAAAGGCATCTCTTTTGAAGTATATGAAGGAGAGATCTTTGGATTGCTGGGTCCCAATGGTGCGGGGAAATCAACCACCCTGGAGATCATCGAAACCCTGCGTCCGAAAACCAGCGGAGAAATTGTGGTGAATGGATTCAACCTTGATAAGGATCCTGAATCTATAAAAAAGATCATTGGTGTACAGTTGCAGACCTCGGGTTTTTATCCCGGATTGTCGCTCATACAGCTGATTGAATTATTTGGCGGCTTATACAACCAACCGGTTGATCCCATGGAATTATTGCGATTGGTGAACCTGGAAGATAAGGCCGCCAGCAAGTTCAAGGATATGAGCGGCGGACAAAAACAACGTTTCTCCATTGCCACCACGCTTATCAATAAACCGAAGATCATTTTCCTGGATGAGCCCACTACCGGACTGGATCCTCAGGCCCGGCGCAATTTATGGGAACTGATCAAAGACATCCGGTTGAAAGGCACTACCGTGATCATTACCACCCACTATATGGATGAAGCCGAACAACTTTGCGACCGCATCGCCATCATTGATGAAGGCAAGATCATTTCACTGGATTCGCCGGATAAAATGATCGACGACCTTGTCAGTACCGGATTTGAACGGCCCAAACAGGTAAAAGCCGCCAATCTGGAAGATGTTTTTATACATTTAACAGGTAAGGAAATGCGGGATGAATAATTCTTCCGTTATTTGCAATTCAATTTTTTAAACCCAAATATTATTAAATGAAGAAGGTATTATTTTTTTCGCTGCTGATTGCAGCTGGATTTCAGGCGATGGCACAAACCCCCAAGGTAACTGTGAAACCCGCCGCCCCGGCCCTTAAAAGTCTGCTCGATAGTTTCAGCTATTCTGCCGGCTACAATGTGGCTACCAATATGAAAGCGCAGGGCATCACTAGTATCCATTCAGACTTGATGAAAAGAGGAGTAGAAGATTATTTTAAAAACAAAGCACCCTTGCTGACTCCCGAAGTAGGTAATAAGAGTCTGCAAAGACAACTGGATATTTTTGCCCAGGCCAAAGCAGTAGAGGATAAAAAAATTGCTGATGCAGCTTTAGCAAAAGGGATCGAATTCCTTCAGGCAAATAAAAAAAGAAAAGAAGTAACCACACTGGCTGATGGTTTGCAGTATGAGATCATTAAAAAGAATGATTCGGCTACTAATAAACCAACTTCTTTGGATACAGTGGTAGTGAATTATATCGGTACACTTATCGACGGTAAAGAATTTGATAACTCATACAAACGTGGTGCTCCGGCAGTATTTGCAGTGGATAGGGTGATCAAGGGCTGGACTGAAATTCTGCAACTGATGCCCGTTGGTTCACATTGGAAAGTATATATTCCAACCGAACTGGCCTATGGTGATAATCCTCCTCCTGGATCGAATATCAATCCGGGTGCTCCGCTTATTTTTGATATCTTACTGGAAGGGATCAAACCTGCCATTCCAAAAGCAAAGGAATAATGACAACAGACCCTAGTTACCCCATCGGTAAATATATTGCTCAGCCATTTGATGAAACCCTGTTACAGGAATGGCTGAGCGATATAAAATTTTTACCCCAGATGCTGGAAAATTCCATCCTGAATTGGGATGCGGCTCAATTGGATACGCCGTATCGCGAAGGGGGCTGGACCGTAAAGCAACTGATCCACCATGTGGCCGATAGCCATATGAATGCCTATATCCGATTCAAATTGCGGCTTACACAAGAGAGTCTTGTTATAACTCCCTATGATGAAAAAGCCTGGGCCGAACTACCGGATACGCATAACCTGCCGGTAAATATTTCGCTCACCTTACTGCATGCCCTGCACTTACGCTGGCATGAGGTGCTGAAGAATATGACCCGTGAAGATTTTGATAAAACCGTTTTTCATCCCGAACATAAACGCGATATGTCGCTCTGGTTCCTGCTGGGTTTATATGCCTGGCATGGGAAGCATCATGTGGCGCATATTACTGCGATGGTTCATGGTTTATAGTTTATAGTTTATAGTTGGAGGTTGGAGGTTGGAAGTTGGAAGTTGGAAGTTCATTAAGATTAATAATCCCTAAAGTTAACGGAATCCCTAAACGCCTAAACGCCTAAACGCCTAAACGCCTAAACACCTAAACACCTAAACGCCTAAACACCTAAACTTACTTTGCTTTCTGTTTTCAGCTTCCACAAAATTGAATTCAGGAAAATAATTCACGCTTTACTTCGCCAACAACAAATACACTTCCACAAACCATGATCAGGTCTTCCGGAGCTGCTTGCTTCAATGCAGCTGCAATGGCATCATTCACATCGGCGAAGCCGGTTCCTTTCAAACCCTTTGCAGTCGCCTGTTCTACCAATTCTGGGTAAGGCAGTGCCCGGGGAATATGGGCATTAGTAAAATAATAATTTGCCGTTGTTGGCAATAACGAAAGTACTTTGCTGATATCCTTATCGTTCACCATGCCCATCACAAAATGAACCTTGCCGTTACCACAATATTCCAGTTGTTGCAATATTTCGCGTATCCCGTTTTCATTATGTGCCACATCCAATACAATGGCGGGGCTTTCTTTGATCAGTTCCCATCGGCCGCCCAATCCGTTTAATTTTTTACTATGCGATAGGGCCAATTTCTCTGCAACTTCCCTGATCTTAAATCCAAGTTTGATCAACTCAGCCTCTGCGCATAATACCGTACAAAGGTTTTTTGCCTGGTATAATCCATTCAGGTCGAGCGTAAAGGTTTCTGTGATATTATTAGGCAGGTGATGGATATCTACTTCCAATGATTGCATGGCATATTGTAAACGGCTTACCTGGTATTCATCCTGAGCAAAAATTATAGGAGCGCCTGTTTCAGTCGCTTTTTGTAGGAATATAGGTTTCGTAATATCCAGGTATTCGCCAATCACCACCGGCACCCCCGGTTTTATGATGCCAGCTTTTTCAGCAGTAATTTTTTCAAGGGTATCACCCAACAGATTCATATGATCGTATCCAATATTGGTGATCACAGAAAGTATGGGATTGATCACATTGGTACTGTCTAGCCGCCCACCCAATCCGGTTTCAATAACGGCTACGTCTACCTGCTCCTGCTGAAAATAGTCGAATGCCATGGCCACAGTAAGTTCAAAGAACGAAGGCTCGATCTGCGAACAAATGCCCATGGTCCTTTGCACAAAATCCACCACGGTAGCTTCAGGGATCATTTCTCCATTGATCCTGATCCTTTCTCTGAAATCATGTAGGTGAGGGGAAGTGTAGAGTCCGGTTTTATAACCAGCCTGCTGCAGTATGGCGGCCAACATATGACTGGTACTACCTTTTCCGTTAGTACCTGCAATATGGATGCTTTTAAATTTTGTATGCGGATTATCCAGTGCCTGGCAAAGCGCCACGGTATTGTGCAGGTCTTCTTTGTAGGCTGCCGCACCGATGCGACTGAACATAGGAAGATGCTTGTATAGATACTCGATGGTTTGAGTGTAGTTCACTACCACAAATATAAGCGCTCCTGCACAAGCGCAAAGTTCTGTTACAATCCTTAATTCACATTGAAGTTGAATTGTACGGTAACATCCGATTCGTGGTCCGACTTATCAAACTGGATATTGCGCAGGTATTCGGCGATGGCACTGCTGTAGGCCGGACTCCTGCTGGTTGAATTTCTTCCAAAGCCCGCAAACTGACCATGACCGTCGGCCGACACTTTAATAACGGCATAGATGGTGGCTTTATCCAGTTCACCGGTAAATGAATAGTAGCGAACGATCTTCCGGTCGCCCTGCGTAACACGTGGTCCACCGGCCGATCTGCCGCCAATATTGTTTCCATAACTATCGGGCTTACCATTAGGGTTACCCGCATCTCCCTTACCGCCGAGCTTGTTTCCCTGATACCGGAAACCATTGTCTTCCGTAGCACCATTGCCAGTTCCGTTCTTTGGGCCACTGTATCCTGCGATCTTAGGCTTCTGTGGTTTGGGTTCGGGAACCACCACTGGTGCGGGTGCCGTAACCTTTACTGGTGTTTTAACTGTTTTAGTTACCGGCGCTGATTCTTTATCCGGATTATCATCTGTTTTAATATCGGGTGCTTTTGTGGCTACAGCCACTGATGGTTTTGGGGGAGTAGGTTCGGCTGTTGCAGGTGCTTTTTCACCTTTGATCAGGGGTTGTACCTTGCCAAAACCTTCAATCTCATTACCGAGGTTGATCTCAATGAAATCCTGTGCCAGCGGTGCCGGCGGGGCAGGTAATTCCCAGGAGACCAGTATGGCCACGGCTAATAAACTACCGAGGGACAGGGCTGTTAGGGTTAATGCTTTCCGGTTCTTTTCTAACTCGAATGAATGCTGTATGGATGTTTGTTTATGCATAGCGGTATTATTCTGAATGCAAACGTCAAAAAACCGTGCCGCAATTCAATTGGTTTGTTAAGGTTTTAACAAAATCAGAAAAATAGTTGAGAAAAATATCAGGAAGTGTAATTCCTTTCGCCAAATAACAGGGATCCGATCCTTACCATATTGCTGCCTTCTTCTAATGCGATGGTATAGTCGGCACTCATGCCCATGGAGAGCGTTGGAGATTCGCCGCCGTCTGGTCTCCCGACCAACGGCGAAACTTCTTTTTGTTGGAAGTTGGAGGTTGGAGGTTGGAAGTTGGAATATGTTTCTTGAGGTTGATTAGAATTTTTGATCAACGGAAAATAATGATTCAATAAATTTTTCAGGTAAGCAAATTCACTTCTTACAATATTCATGTCGTTCGAAAATGAGGCCATACCCATGAAACCGGTGATGCGGATATTGTTCAGTCCTTCTAATCCGGATTGCAGCAGATCTTTAAGTTCCGCTTCATCCAAACCGAATTTAGTTTCTTCTTTGGCGATATAGATCTGAAGTAAACAATCGATCACACGATTGTTTTTTTGTGCTTGTTTATTGATCTCTTTCAATAAACTCAGACTATCAATAGCATGGATCAAATGAACGAATGGGGCGATATATTTAACCTTATTGCTTTGCAGGTGGCCGATAAAATGCCATCGAATATCTTTTGGCAGCAGCTCATATTTTTGAGTCAGCTCCTGCACATAATTCTCTCCAAAATCGCGGTGCCCCAGATCATACAAAGCCTGAATATCTTCCGCCGGTTTGGTTTTAGAAACCGCTACCAGCGTGGCCCGGTTAAGGAGTGTGGCCGATATCTGCTGGTATGAATGGGGGTTGATGCTCATGGGGGGATGCGTGAACGTTTGGAAAACGAAACGTTTAAAACGTTTAAAGTTTAAGGTTTAAAGTTGGTTTAGAAGTTGAGATGTTTAAAAGGGTGTCCATTTTAAAATAACTTAAAACGTGCACTTTGCCAACTGCTAACTGCAAACTGCCAACTTTTTCCCCCACTGTCAACTTTATTTCAAAATACTCCTACTAATCACGATCCGTTGCACTTCACTCGTGCCTTCATAGATCTGTGTGATCTTGGCATCGCGCATCATTCTTTCCACATGGTATTCTTTTACAAATCCGTAACCGCCATGTATCTGTACTGCTTCGGTGGCGGTCCACATAGCGGTTTCGCTCGCAAATACTTTAGCCATGGAGCTGCTGAGGGTATAATCTAATTTTTCATCTTTTTCCCAGGCTGCTTTCAGGCAGAGGAGACGTGATGCTTCAATGCGTGTAGCCATATCCGCTAGTTTGAACTGGATGATCTGATGGTTCATGATCTCGGTGCCAAATGCCCTGCGCTCTTTGCTATAAGCCAAAGCCCTTTCATAAGCGCCGCTGGCGATACCCAGTGCTTGAGAGGCGATCCCGATCCTTCCGCCGGCCAGTGTCTTCATGGCAAACTTGAATCCGAATCCATCTTCACAGATCCTGTTCTCTTTGGGAACTTTCACATCATTGAACAATATGCTGTGGGTATCACTTCCACGGATACCCAATTTATTTTCTTTGGCACCCACTACCACACCCGGCCAGCTTTTTTCTACGATGAACGCATTGATACCCCGGCTTCCCTTGCTCACATCTGTTTGAGCGATCACCAAGTATACACTGGCACTATTGCCATTGGTGATCCAGTTCTTGGTGCCGTTAAGCAGGTAATGATCTCCTTTGTCTTCTGCAGTAGTTTGTTGCGAAGTGGCGTCGCTTCCGGCTTCCGGCTCACTGAGTAAAAAAGCGCCGATATACAATTCACCGTTCTTTTTTCCTTGGGCAAGCGGAGTAAGGTATTGTTGTTTTTGTGCTTCGGTTCCATATTCCTGAAGCCCATAGCATACTAAGCTATTATTTACACTCACGCAAACGCTTACACTGGCATCAACTTTACTGATCTCTTCCATGGCCAGTACATAACTCACTGTATCCATTCCGCTACCGCCGTATTCGGGCTTTACCATCATGCCCATGAAGCCAAGGTCGGCTAGTTTTTCGATCTGTTCTTTGGGGAATTTCTGTAGTTCATCTCTTTCGATCACACCGGGCAGGCATTCATTTACCGCAAAATCGCGGGCGGCCTGACGGATCATTAATTGTTCTTCTGAATATTCAAATTGCATAAGCATCGTTTTAATGGGCACAAAAATACGCTTTGCCCACTACAGAATATGATTTGATACCCATATTTTTATTTGGCATGGATAAGCAGCAGGCGGGAGAATTCATTACGACTGATGGATACAGCACCCAAACTTTCAAGATGTGCGGTATACACCTGGCAGTCGATCAATTGCACCTGTTCTTTTTGCAATTGCTGTACATAGCGAATGAAAGCGAATTTACTGGCATTGGGTTCACTGCTGAACATGCTTTCGCCAAAAAAAACATGGCCCAGCCTTATGCCATAGAGTCCGCCCACCAACTTGTTTCCCAGCCAGGCTTCGGCACTATGGGCATAACCCAGTTGATGCATGCGGATATACGCCTCTTCCATAGCTGGCGTGATCCAGGTACCTTCTTGGTCATGGCGTTTGATGGTCTTGCATTGTTGTATCACCTGTTCAAATGCTTTATTTATTGTAAAGCGGAATCGTTTTTGAGATAGTATGGATCGCATGCTTTTGCTCACGATCAGTTGGTTTGGGAACAATACAAATCGTGGATCGGGACAATACCAGCAGATGGGCTCACCTTCATTGTACCAGGGGAAGATGCCCTGCTGATATGCCTCTAAAAGCAGTTCGGTGCTAAGATCACCGCCAATGGCCAGCAATCCGTCTTCATCGGCCTGGTCAATGGGAGGGAAGGCGTTATTACTATTCAAAATTTTGGGTTGAAATAAATTGATCATTTCATCTATCCGGCCATCACTTCAATGGTGGCGCCAATTTTTCTTTCTGTGATGGCATCGCATTGGGGTTTTAGCTGATCATAGCTGCCTTCTTTAACAGCATATTTTCCTTTAGAATCGATGATGATGGCACATTGTTCGGCCTGTTCTACTGAGTGACCGCAAATATCAACCAGGGTTTCGATCACCCATTCAAAAGTATTCACATCATCATTCCATACGATCAAACTATAATATGGTTCGGTGAGGGTAAGGGTTTCAGTAACCTCACTGATTTTTGTATGTGTTTTTTCTGCCATGAGCTTACACAAAAATAAGCTGAAAATTTTTATGGGATGTGGTGAAATATTGAATTTAATCTGCTATCAGGCGCTCAGGCTTTGATTTCGGCGAAACTTGAGTTTTTTTTGTTTGGAAAGCATTTGAATCTTATATTTGCAGCCCGATTAAAAAGGGAGTTTAGCTCTCCCGATAGCTATCGGGATGGTTTAGAGCATCCCGATTACAATCGGGAGTGGTCGTCGGAATAAAAGATTTTTAAATAGGGAGTTTAGCTCTCCCGATAGCTATCGGGATGGTTTAGAGCATCCCGATTACAATCGGGAGTGGTCGTCGGAAAAATAAGATTTTTAAATAGGGAGTTTAGCTCAGTTGGTTTAGAGCATCCCGATTACAATCGGGAGTGGTCGTCGGAAAAATAAG